>OHAN01000497.1_pt1 | contig 39821 bp, 34 predicted proteins | sample 1577121 | NCBI WGS metagenome assembly OHAN01 (sample SAMEA3541554, study PRJEB24748) | human gut metagenome | biome: human gut; feature: human-associated habitat; material: faeces | place: China | collected 2012 | reverse complement strand
TAGTCTTCCGTATGGAATTTAAGTTTACGTGCGGAATTTACTTTTTCACTCAAGCTTCCAATTCTTAATATTTTATTTCAGAGCAAAAAAAAGATGCCACTACTGACATCTTTTTACTGCGCCTGGCGGGAATCGAACCCGCAGCGTCGGAGTCGGAGTCCGATGTTTTATCCATTAAACTACAGCCGCATATATTTTTTTATCTGTTTCACAAACATCCTATTTATCATAGCAGATAAAAATGTAAATTTCAAGAGATTTTTATGCATTCAAATCTTTTAATATCTCAGTTTCCAGCTCCTCTTTCTGCTCCGCTGAAATTGGCAGAATAAAAACACCGACTTTTACTGCTGTCTCGCTAACACTCTGCTCTATCAAAAAGCGCCTGTCCTCCTCTGTGACCTGTCCGCTCATGTATGCACGTATCACTGCATTCAATCTCGTAAATAAAGTGATAAGTTCCCGAAAACGGTTTTCTTTTCTCAGATAGCAATGCCCCGTCCGTTGTAATTCCTGATCCATGGTTGCAATGATCTGCATGGAAAGTTTCAGCTCGCCTGTGATGTCGGATGCCTCCATCAGAACATCCGGCCGCTTTTTTAACATTTCCGCAAAATACGTTTTTGCACCAAAAACATCCATAGAAAAGAAGTAACTCGCAAGCTGTTCTTTCATCTCGCGTGTCTCTGCCTTTTCTCCTAACATGCCCACTTTGCACTCATAAACCTTCAGATGATTTACGCGCACCCACACAAGCAGCAGGAACTCAGAAATAAATCCAAACACCCGTTTGTGATAATCGTCCTCTCCATTTTCCAGACAGATCCGCTTCTGCACCTCAAAAAAAATGTGAAACAGCCATTCACAGTATGTATCAAACCATTTTTTCGATGTGACGATCATATTGCCAAAATACGTTTCCGTTCCGTTCTCGAGCTGTACAAATGTATCGTAATATTCCGGGTAGAGTTCTTTTATCACCTCTCCTGTCATATCGAGAGCATGAATATTATGATTTGTCGCAAAACCATAATGATAGGAGTTGTTCAGCACCACCCTTTTGGTCGTGATCAGATCATAGTCCTTTAAAAGCTCCAGATACTCTGCCTCTGTAAAAATTTTTTCCTGCTCATTCAAAAGATACCTTCTGTAGTGACAGGTTCCTACATATTTATATGTGTGTACATTTTTCCATATCCAATACAATCCGGTCAGTTCACTGTAATAACAGTTTTCCGCAGAAATGTTGTCTCCCGTGTTGTCACAGAGGTAACCAAGATCCTCTTTTTCCTCCCTGCCCACCTGAAGCGGCTGGTACATTTTATCTTGTGGTACTTCAAATTTTTTATGTGTCAGTGCAAAAATTTTTATCTTCATGTGAAACACCTGTCTTTAAAGCATGTTATCGAAAACTTCCGACACTCATTTTACACCATGTTCGGTTTTTATCATAGTGTTTAATTCTTTTAAAAGCGTGGCTGATTTTTTTAACTGCTCCTGTTCCTCCTCATCGAGTTCGATCGGCACAACTGCCTCCACACCATCTTTTCCGACGATTGCAGGCATACTGATGACCACATCTTCCATACCATAAATTCCGTGCATCATGGAAGACACTGGGAGAATGGACTGCTCGTTTCTTATGATACACTCGCAGATTCTTTTTACCGCCATCGCAATTCCGTAGTAAGTTGCCTGTTTTCTCTGAATGATCTCATAGGCACTGTTTTTCACTTCCTCATAAATTTTATCCTCGGATTCCTCGTGAAAATAATGTCCGCGCATCTCACAGAACGCATCGAGCCGCACACCGGAAACGTTTGCATTTGACCAAGCTGCCAGCTCGCTGTCCCCGTGTTCACCGATGATAAACGCATGCACACTGCGGTTGTCGACCTTCAAATGTTCCCCGATCAGATATTTTAATCTTGCCGTGTCAAGCACCGTTCCAGAACCAAGCACTCTGTTCTCCGGGAAACCGGACAGTTTTAACGCTGTGTAAGTGAGAATATCCACCGGATTTGAAACGATAAGAAGCATGCCCTCGCAGTTTCGCTTTGCGATTTCCGGGATGATTGTTTTATAAATTTCCACATTTTTGTGGATGAGATCAAGCCTCGTCTCGTCCGGCTTCTGATTTGCCCCCGCCGTAATGATAATGATTGCCGCATCGACAATGTCATCGTAAGTTCCGGCATACAGCCGGATCGGCCTTGCAAACGGAAGTCCATGTGCGATATCCATCGCCTCACCTTCCGCTTTTTCCCTGTTTACATCAATCATTACCATCTCGGAAAAAATGCCGCTCTGCATTAATGCAAACGCAGAGGACGAACCTACAAATCCACAGCCGATCATGGCGGCTTTTCGAATATTTACCATAATAAAATCACCTTATCGTTGTTTATAATGTTTACGATAATTTTTGAGAGGTAAATCTACGCACTGAAATATGAGGGAATGCAATCAAACTTTCGGAGCCACGCTCCCGCTACGTGTCGCTCGCAGCGGTACTAAGAACTCACATCCTGCATTTTATTTCTGATAAATCAGAATAAAACGCAGAATCTGACTTCTAAGAACCGGCGGCTCCACAGTGTCTCCTTCTCTTTTGATTGCATTCCCTCATATCATATACATATTGAAACCTCTCAAAAATCATCTTATTCGCTACTATCATGCCCGATTCGGTGAATTTTATGTGTCACAACACACAGGATTGGTATGGGTTATTACATCCGAACATATATTCGTTTTTAGTTTACAGATTTCCTCGAGTTTGCTATAATTGATGTAATGTAAAGCTCGAAACTCGTACATAATGTAGAAAAATTGAGAAAAACAAATAAAACGCAACAAAGACATTGGGGAGCCGTCGGTTCTTAGAATTCAAGTGTGCCTGGTAGACTGAACTTGTTTCAGTCTGACAGGCGCACTCGAATTCTTAGTACCGCTACGAGCGACACATAGCGAGAGCGTGTCTTTGTTGATTTTATTTATTTTTCTCAATCTAGATAACGTACATACGAGCTTCGCACAAACCATTATGATACCAGGAGGAATCTGTATGCACTCTCTCATTTTTCATGTCGATGTGAACTCTGCCTTTTTGAGCTGGGAATCGGCGAAACGCCTGCGTGATAACCCGGATGCACTGGATTTAAGAACCATCAACGCCGTAATCGGCGGCGATGAAAAGATGCGCCACGGAGTGGTCCTTGCAAAATCTCCTTCTGCGAAGAAATACGGCATTATGACTGGCGAACCTTTATCCCATGCCAGACAAAAATGCCCGGATCTTGTCATTGTTCCGCCGGATCATGAACTATATGCTGCTTCCTCCCGAAAATTTATCGGCATTCTGGAAGAGGTTGCCCCGGTGATCGAACAGTGCAGCATTGATGAGGCATTCTGCGACATGACCGGAACGGAAAAACTCTACGGTGATCCCGTTGTTTTCGCAACAAAATTAAAAGACCGGATTTATAAGGAGCTTGGCTTTACCGTCAATATCGGTATCTCGACAAATAAACTTTTAGCAAAGATGGCATCTGATTTTGAGAAGCCAAACCGTGTGCATACTCTTTTCCCGGAAGAGATGGCAGAAAAGTTCTGGCCACTCCCGGTGGAATCGTTATACGGCTGTGGAAAAACCACTGCAAAAAGACTGCGCTCTCTTGGGATCACAACCATCGGCGCACTTGCAAAAGCAGACCGCCAGATGTTACTCTCCAATTTTAAATCCCAGGGCGATTATCTGTGGGAATCCGCCAATGGGATCTCCTCCTCTGCCGTGACTGCAGAATCTCCTGCCAACAAGGGTTATGGCAACTCGGTCACTCTGCCTTACGATGTCACAGATACAGAAAACGCGCACCACATTCTGTTATCTCTCTGTGAGACTGTGGGTGCGCGCATCCGTTATGATAAAGCCTACATTAGCGTGGTGCAGGTTCAGATTGTGGACAATGAATTTCATCACCGCTGCAGGCAGTTATCCCTGCCCTCTGCCACCAACGTGACCGAAAAGATTTATGAGGCAGCCTGCAATGCATTTGACCAGGGCTGGGATCACGCTCCCATCCGGCTGCTTGGCGTCTCTACGAGCAAAGCAACCGACGAGAACTATGAGCAATATAATCTTTTCGATCAGGATAAGTTTGAGCGGTTATCCAAATTAAATTCTGCTATCGATAAAATCCGTGATAAGTATGGAGATGATGCAATCGTGCGTGCCTGTTTTGCGGAAACGCATAAAAATTAAGCTACAACATCCTCAAACTGGGAATTATAAAGGTTCGCATAGAAACCTCCTGCTGTGAGAAGTTCCTCATGTCTTCCCTGCTCAATGATATCTCCATCCTTCATGACAAGAATCAAATCTGCGTCACGGATCGTGGAAAGTCTGTGTGCAATGACAAAGCTGGTTCTGCCCTTCATCAGGTTATCCATTGCCTTCTGGATCTCAATCTCGGTTCTTGTATCTACCGAAGAAGTTGCCTCATCTAAAATCAGGATCTTATTGTCTGCAAGGATTGCTCGCGCAATGGTCAGAAGCTGTTTCTGTCCCTGCGATACATTGCTTGCATCCTCGTTTAATTCCATCTGGTAACCACCCGGCAGCGTCTTGATGAAATGATCTGCTCTCGCTGCCTTCGCTGCCGCGATCACTTCCTCATCCGTTGCGTCAAGCCGGCCGTACCGGATATTTTCCATGATTGTTCCCTTGAACAGCCAGGTATCCTGCAATACCATTCCGAATGCATCACGCAGTTCCCTGCGGTTGAAATCCTTGATATTATGTCCATCAAGACAGATTGCTCCGCTGTTTACATCATAGAAACGCATAAGCAGTTTTACCATCGTCGTTTTTCCGGCTCCGGTTGGTCCTACGATTGCGATTTTCTGTCCCGGTTTTACGCTGGCACTGAAATCATTGATGATGATCTGCTCTGGATTGTATCCAAAATGGACATGATCAAATGTCACTGCACCTGTAATTTTCGAAACATCCGCCGGATGTTCTACAATCTGCTCTTCTTCCTCTTCCTCCAAAAACTCAAATACACGCTCGGATGCTGCAGACATAGACTGTACCTGATTGATCACCTGCGCGATCTGCTGGATCGGCTGTGTGAAGTTTTTCACATACTGGATGAACGCCTGGATATCACCGATTGTGATCGTGCCACGGATTGCAAGCAGTCCACCTGTCAGGGCAACACAGGCATAACCTAAGTTTCCGACAAACATCATGATTGGCTGCATCATACCGGACAAAAACTGTGATTTCCATGCGGAATCATAGAGAATATCATTCGTTTTCTCAAACTCTTCAATCGTATCTTTCTCGCGGTTAAATGCCTTGATGACAAGGTGACCACCGTATACCTCTTCCACCTGTCCATTGATGTGTCCTAAATACTCCTGCTGCGCACGGAAATATTTCTGTGATTTTTTTGTCACAAATCCGATCAGACCCATGGAGATTGGTAAGATCACAAGTGCAATAAGTGTCATAAGCGGTGAAATACTGAGCATCATCACAAGCACGCCGATCAGTGTTGCAACGGATGTAATGATCGTGGTAATACTCTGGTTCAGTCCCTGTCCCAACGTATCTACATCGTTGGTGATACGGGACAATACCTCGCCGTAAGTACGGCTCTCGAAGTATTTCATCGGCATGCGGTTGATTTTTTCTGAGATTTCTTTTCTGAGCTGGTAGCACACTTTCTGTGTGATCCCGGTCATGATCCATCCCTGGATAAAGTTGAAAACCGCACTGCACAGATACAGACCAAGCACAAACAAAAGAATGCTTCCAATCTTTCCAAAATCAATGCTTCCGGTTCCCTGAATTTTCGCCATCAGACCTTCCGATAATGCAGTGGTCGCTTTTCCTAAAATTTTCGGTCCTGCAACATTAAATATGGTAGAACATGCTGCAAAAAACATGACAACAAAAATTGCAGCTTTGTATTTTCCGATATAGCTCATCAGCTTTTTGATGGATTTTTTGAAGTCCTTCGGTTTCTCGCCCGGCTGCATGCCATGTCCCATCGGTCCTCTTCTCCGTGGCTGATGTGTTTTAACTTCCTGTTCTCTACTCATTCAAAGCCACCTCACTTTCCTCAAGTCCAAGTTCTTTCGCGGATAACTGTGATTTTGCAATCTGCCGGTAAACTTCGCATGATTTTAACAGTTCTTCATGTGTACCCTTGCCGACAATTTTTCCGTCATCGAGCACTAAAATCTGCTCTGCATGTAAAATGGTACTGATACGCTGTGCCACGATGATCACAGTACTGTCTTTTACATTCTCAGCAAGCGCTTTTCGCAGCGCCGCATCAGTCTTTAGATCGAGCGCAGAGAAACTGTCATCGAAAATAAAGATTTTCGGATCTTTTGCAATCGCCCTTGCAATCGCAAGACGCTGTTTTTGTCCACCGGAAACATTGCTTCCGCCCTGTGCGATCGCACTCTCATACTTGTCATCCTTCGCCTCAATAAACTCTGTTGCCTGTGCAATCTCTGCTGCTTTCTTAATCTCCTCGTCTGTCGCATCATCTTTTCCAAAACGAAGATTCGAAGCGATCGTTCCGGAAAATAATACACCTTTCTGTGGAACGAAACCGATCTCGTCACGAAGATCAGACATCGTAATGTTTCGGATATCTTTTCCGTCGAGTGTGATACTTCCGTCTGTCACATCATATAAACGCGGGATCAGATTGACCAGTGTGGATTTGCCACATCCGGTGCTTCCAATGATCGCAGTGGTCTGTCCCGGTTCTGCTGTAAAATCAATGTCATGAAGCACATCTTCCTCCGCACCCGGATATTTGAAATTCACATGGGAGAATTTCACAACTCCATTGTGTGTTGTCACTTTTTCCGGCTCTTTTGCGTCATGGATCGAGGATTCTGTCTGAATAACCTCATCGATACGGTCTGCTGCAACGGCTGCACGAGGAAGCATGATCGACATCATCGTGAGCATTAAGAATGACATGACGATCATCATCGCATAAGTGATAAACGCTGTCATTGCGCCGACCTGCATCGTTCCTGCATCAATCTTGTGGGCACCCACCCAAACGATACCAACGGAAAGAACATTCATGATCATCATCATTCCCGGCATCATAAAAGTCATGACACGGTTGGTAAATAACATTGTTTTTGTCAGATTCTTGTTTGCCACATCAAAACGGTCTTCCTCTTTTTTCTCCCTGCCGAATGCACGGATAACCGAAAGACCGGTCAAAATTTCTCTGGATACCAGGTTGATATTATCCACTAACTTCTGCATTAACTGGAACTTTGGCATAGTGACTGCCATCAATACCATCACATAACCAAGGATCACAAGGATTGCAAGGACAATGATCCATCCCATTCCGGCTCCGGTCTGCACGACTTTTAACACACCGCCAATGCCTAAGATCGGTGCATACGCTACCATACGAAGCAGCATAACCGAAACCATCTGGATCTGCTGGATATCATTCGTGCTTCTTGTAATCAGGGAAGCTGTGGAAAATTTATCCATCTCCGCATTAGAAAATCCAACAACCTGTTTAAATACTTTCTCTCTTAATGTTCTTCCGATGCCTGCACCGACACGGGAGGCAAAGAAGCCCACTAAAACCGTCACGATTCCGATCATCAGCGCCATGCCGACCATTTTCAGTCCGGCTGTGACAAGATAACTTTTCTGAATCTTTTCCACGTCAATTCCTGCCGCTTTATCGCAGGATACCGCATAGGCTGCGCCCATGGATTTCACAAGGGAACTTCCCATTGTATCAATGGTCTCTTCCATGCTGTCTCTCATGGAAAGTAAGGTGTCTTTTTCCAGAGTACCGGCATCTGCCCCGGTCGGTTTTGCAACATGCTCTTTTACTGCAGAGTCTTCCATCGCACTCATCTGATAATTCATAATGAGCGGAACTGCCAGTGTGTCATCGATCTCGTTTAATTCTGATCTGGATGTCACCTGCAGCCGGTAAATATCACCGTCTTTCTCATAGATACTCTCCCAGAGATCTGCCTCCTCATCCGTCATGAATAACTCTGCCGTTTCAAACTCATCCGCAGTCAATGCCTCCGGCACTACATGTTCCACACCATAGTTCTGGATACCAACATCAATGATATCCGATGTGTAAGACGGTAGTGACAGATCACACCATGCCTGCACAAAGAGTAACGCAATGATAATCACAATTGATTTCCAATATGGAATCATATTTTTAAAAATCTTACTCATGTTCCCTTTCCTTTCTTCTGCCTTGCCCTTTTCTAGCTTCAATCTCTTTTTCCGCAATATGATAAATGTTATCCAAATAAGAAATCAGGTGTTTCATATCTGCCTCATCCACCTGTGACATCACAGATTTGCCGAAGTCCGCCATGATCTGCCTTGCTTCCTCTGTCAGACGTTCTCCCTCTGCAGTCAGTTCCACATACGTATTCCGTCTGTCATTTTTATTGATATTCCGCTCCACATATCCGCGCTCTTCTAACCCTTTTAAAGTTCTGGAAATCGCGGATGGAAGCATTTTCGCTCTGGATGCAAGTTCCGAAATGGTAATCTTTCCATTCTCCCCTTTATCCATAATCGTACACATTACGAAAAAATCTGTCCTGTTGATCATCGGAAACATCTCCGCAAATTTCAGCTTGCGGAACTGATTCATCGCGCGGAACAGTTCTTCATATAATTTATCCATAATTCACTCACCACCTGCTATTATTTAACATTGTTATATATTGCATGTGTCAAATAATAACACCGGCAAATATCTATGTCAAGAAATTTGCCGGTGTTTCCATTTATTTTCTCTTTTGTTTATACTTATTTAATAATTTTATGCATTTTCTCCAAAATGTCCGCTACCTCGTGCATCTCCATCTGTCCCGGTGCACTCGCCTTTTTGTGTGCCGCAAAGGTAATGGCAGAACCAAAGCTCTCGCCGCACAGCCTGCTGATCATTCCCATCTTTCCCATGGACATTGTAATGACCGGCGTGTCCGGATTCTCTTCCTTGAACTCATACGTCACAGATAACAGTTTTAAAACATCCTCCATATTCTGTGGCATAACTGCAAGTTTTACAATATCTGCACCTCCTGCACACATCTGTTCTAACAGCATCTTCATAACTTCTCTGTCCGGCGTCTCATAAAAATCATGGTGGGAGGCAATGACTTTCAAACCCTGTTTATGAAGCTTTCTGATTTTTCTTGCCGGATGCTCCTCCTCAAAAAATTCCAGATCCAGAAGATCCACGCAGCCTGCCTCCGCCGCAAGATCATGCAGATCACTTAATTCATCCGGTGTTAGTTCTCCCATGCCGCCCTGCTTTTTGGTTCGGAATGTATATAAGAAAATCTTCTCTTTCATGCACTCTGCCGCAGCCGCAAACACTTCGCGCACTGCATTATAATTTTTGTAATCCGCGAAAACATCAATACGCCATTCCACGACATCTGCTTCACTTTTTGCAAGTGTCCGTAATTCGTCTATGATCTCTTCTTTATTGCTTTCCATAACCGGAACGCATAAAAGTGGTTTTCCTGTTCCAATTGTTTTTCCCTTAATCTCCATATGCCTGTCCTGCTCCTTTTCTATCCATCCTAAACCGGATTTGCGAAACTCTGCCTGATTTATGTTCCACGATCATTTCTATTTTAAAACACCAGACTCTAATATTCAATGCATGCAATATAAATAGTATTCATGGAGGCTATAAAAAATTGGAACATCTGTGAATTTGACAATTTATTCACAATCTATTAGAATGACTGTTAGTATAATCTACTAAAGGAGAGTATTACATGAGTTTCACATTTTTAAACGAATTACCTTCTCCTGCCCAGATCCAAGAAAGATATCCTCTGTCAGAGAAATTGCAGGAGTTAAAAAAACAGCGTGACGCAGAGATCAGCAATGTGATCAAAGGTCTTGACAACCGTTTTCTTGTCATCATCGGACCTTGTTCTGCAGACAACGAAGATTCTGTATGCGATTATGTCAGCCGTCTCACTTCCATTCAGGAAGATGTCAAAGACAAGCTGATCATCATCCCACGTGTGTATACAAATAAACCACGTACCACCGGTGAAGGCTACAAAGGAATCGCTTCCCAGCCTGACCCTGAAAAAGCACCAGATATGGTGGAAGGTCTGATCGCCATGCGCAAAATGCACATCCGTGCCATTGAAGAAAGCGGTCTCACCTGTGCAGACGAAATGCTTTACCCGGAAAACTGGGGATATGTAGAAGACCTGCTCTCCTACGTTGCGATCGGTGCACGTTCTGTTGAAGATCAGCAGCACCGTCTTACCGTCAGCGGTTTTGATGTTGCATCCGGTATGAAAAATCCAACCAGCGGTGACTTTTCCGTTATGTTAAACTCTGTTTATGCCGCCCAGCATCCACACCATTTTGTTTACCGTGGCTATGAAGTGGAGACAACTGGAAATCCATTAACCCACGTTGTACTCCGCGGCGCCGTAAGCAAACACGGAAACAGCACGCAGAACTATCATTATGAAGATCTGATCCGTCTCTGTGATATGTATGCCAAAATGGATCTTGTAAACCCGGCTGCCATTATTGATGCAAACCACTCCAATTCCGGCAAACAGTTCAAAGAACAGATCCGTATTGTCAAGGAAGTCATGCATAACCGTCAGTTATCGCAAGACATCCATAACATGGTAAAAGGTGTGATGATCGAGAGTTATATCGAAGAGGGTTCTCAGAAGATCCACGACCATATTTATGGAAAATCTATCACAGATCCCTGCCTTGGATGGGAAGATTCCAGAAAATTGATTTATGATATTGCGGAGATGTGTAAATAAAACAGATTTTTTATTTTCCTCTACAAAAAAGTCTGCCGACAGGTACTACCTGCCAGCAGACTTTTTTCATGCACCATACAGTGCTCATTTTTCATTACAGATCTGATGAAGATTATTCCGCACGGGACATAGCTTCTTCGTAATCTTTTGTGCCTTTCCAGATCTCATCTTTGTAAGGATTCTTCTTTAACTTCATAGAACGTTTGATGATCGCAGCGAATACAACAACGTTGACTACAATTGAAAGAACAGAGATCACACCCTGTGCTGTAGGATCTACTGCTGTTGGATGTGTAGCTGCATCCATGAATCCATCTGCGTAAAGTCTTGGGATAACTGCGAATTTACCCTGATCCTGGAATAATGGGAATACCTGGGCAAACATACACCATAATGCTAATGTGTTAGCACGGTTCTGAATCCAGCCACCTTTGTTCCAGAATGCTGCAGCAAATGTAGGTGCAAGTAATAATGCAACACCACAATACCAGGAATGAGTCGGAAGGTTTAAGTAAGTATACTGGAAGTTCCATACATCATAAGCTAAGATGAACATCCATGTCATATCCGGCCATAACATATCATCTTTTTTCTTAGATGAGTAGATTCCCCACCAGCCTGTCATACATAAGATATTGATAATACCTGCAAGACCGTTGAGAACGTTCCACCATCCACCATATAACCATACGCCTTCAGATGATAACCACCAGCTTGTTCCTGTCTCTGCGAGTGCTTGTGCACCTCTGATGGCAGATTCGAAATCGCTGCATACTGCGATCAAAATGTTGATTGCTACGATGACAAATGGGAAAGCCTTAAACCACTGTGTTTTTCCAATACCCCATTTGTATTTGAGCATCATAAAACCAATACATCCAGCTGTAGCTGCATATAACTTCGCATAGTGGAACCAGCTTGTCATATGTACATATGTATTGTTATTGAGCGCCCATTCAGCCCCCGCTGCTGCTGAAACGTAAATTGCAATAAAGTAAACTGTCAGAATAATTGGAAGAACAACGAAACATAACATTCCGCCGGCTTTTGTACGTCTGGCAAATTCATTTGCAAGTACGAGACAGGTAAAAACTAAAATCCAGCCAAGAAACTGCCATGCAGCTCCCTCGCCGTAAACCTGAAACAACAGTCCATGATTTAACATATTGTTTCCTCCCTTATAAAATTATTAATTCTGGTCATACCAGTGATTGTTATGATTTTAACACTTTTTTTATAAAGTTTCAACATTATTTACATTTTCATATACTTTTTGACAAAATTGTATATTATTTCTAGCTGATCATTTCCCTTTTTTTGGGGATTTTCGGAAAAACTCTTCAAAAATGTTCACAAGGATATTCTTACTTTACCTGATTTTGCATCAAAAAAGATGTTCTGTGGTACAACCAGTTCCACGAACACCTTTTTCCTTATATTATCCATTTGTACAAGCTTATAGATATCAATCTCTCAAGGGTTATTTTTCATCCTCGATCACAAGTTTTCCTGCTGACACTTCCATAAATACACTCTCCGGATCTGCCTTTTTCATCGCAAGCAGTAGTTCCCACAAATTGTGGATCTGATTTGCCAGCACACCGGACGCCTGAATCGCATATGGCAACAGCATTGGAAGCTGGAACACGCGGATTCCAAGCGGTGGGAGGAAGATCATGTTGGTCGTATGCACCTTATCTCCGGCGGTTTTGATCATCTCATAGGTGATCATCAGAAAATCCTGTCCCTTGTATTTACAGTAATAAGAAACATAACATTCATCGATCGTCCAGGATACACCGTCCTCCACTTCGACCGGTTTCTCAGATACTTCATTATTTTCTGTTGTCTGCACACTGATGTTCCAGTGAATTTTTCCATCCTTCGTATCATTGTACATCTCTGTCAGCATATGACTCAATTCTTCTGGTCTTTTCATTGTTTTTCTCCTTATGTTGTTCTTTTCTATTTCTCCAACGCATGTTCCCCGATGCGCACTGCATGCACTACAAAACGTTTTCCCGTGGTGGAACAGGTCGACAGTGTCATAATATGATCGTCTTTCGTCACGTTCACTCCTGTATCATCATAGGACTTTTGCTTCATCTTATCAATAAATTTTTGAAAAGTCTCATCCGGTGCAAAGCCAACCGTGTAAACTTCGTCGGTTTCCGGCACATCATAGTAGGCAAAAATCTGATAACGGTACGCACACTCTGATGTATAGATTGTAAAAAACTGATGATCTTTATAAAAATCCTCTGTTTTATATTTTTTCAGGCTGCCAAACATGCTTAAGTTTTTCATGTTATGCCCATACAGGATTGTATGGTAATCCTGAAAATCCGGTGTGTTCATCCCCTCCATAAAAATACATCCGGCAATCGTCTGATTTCCGTAAATATCCGTGCGAAGATACTTCTCATCATCCCCGGAATATAAAACCGGATAACTGAGCTGCTCCAGATTATCAAACCGTATCCAGCCGATAATATCCGCATTGACCTGCTGAAGTTCTTCCAGCTTCACATCCACATCTGTATACCACCACGAATCATCCCCCTCTGTCTCCTCTGCCACTTCCGTATTCTCCGCTTTCTCTGAAATATAGTTTTCCTTTAATGCCTCATAGGTGTCGTTGGACTGTTTGTAATTCAAAAGATCCGGCACCAGCATAATGAGTGCTGCCACGATCAGCGCCACACCAAGAAGAAAAAGAAGAACCGTTGACCGGCTGCTTTTATTTTGTTTCATGCCCGTTTCTCTCCCACTTTACTCTGCTGTGCACGTAAAAAACTATCTGCACTGTTTTAGATTGTACCACAAAATGAGCAGACCTCATAGCCCCTATGAAAGTCTGCTCAGATGTTTTACCTTTTATTTAGTTGAAAGAAACCTGTGCAAGTGCGTCTGTGTAATTTGCAAAGCCGGCTGCCTGAACTGCACATGCAGAAACTTTAATATCGGTAAATGTGGTATTCTCTGTCACATTGTTTCCAACCGTTACTTCTTCAAAGATGGTAGAATGAGCGGATTTGGAAATCACATCTTTTTTTGCATATACTTTGTAGTCAATATTATTTAAGTTCTGTGCTGTTTTATAAGCGTCTGTCACATCTACCCAGTCAGAAGCATATGTGATCGTAAGTTCCGGGTTTTCATTCACGATTTTCGCAAATACCCATGCGTCCTGTGAATCATCTGCCATGTGTACGGTCGGATCTTTGTATACCACTTCTCCTGCAACCAGATCCTCGTACTTATTTTCTTTTACCGTCCACTCTCCGGTGCCATCAGCATCCACATACAGATTGCTGTTTTCATCTCTTGCCACTTTTGACTCGGATAAACCGCCTGTCAGCGGATCATCATCAAAGTTTACATTGCCGACGGTAAAGGTGTTGGTGACAGTTCCGGTTGTGCTCGTCAGGTAAGCGAATGTGCTGCCTGCGCCAATTGCTCCGATCAGGCTGATCGCTCCAAGCAGTGTGACTAATTTTGTTTTCTTCATAATTTCTGATCTCCTTTTTCATTTCATGATAATCTTTTCATTCTTATGTACTTTCCATTCTGTAACATGCGGTTCCTGCCTTATCAGAAACCGTTTTGTTACGATACTGTTTTATCACTCAATGGTCACACGGCGGTCATATATCAGAAATTTCAGCAACTGTTCTTCATTCCGTATTTAAATTTTTCTTCTTATCCTCCTCTAAAATATCCGGGATGAAGTTTAAGAGGATCAGCACGATCAAAACACCGCACACCACCGCAATACCAAGCGGTGTCTTTGCATAAATGGAAATATATCCAAGATACGGGATATGAAATGCATACACCCCGATGATCTGCTGCCATGCAACAGGAGCTGCATCTGCAATATTATTAGCGTCTCCCTGCGTGACAACGGTCTGTTCCTCCTTATCCACCGAAATGATCCTGTGCGTCACCAGCGTTCCCGCCGGAAGCTGATAAGTGACGACTGCTCCATCCCTCGCCTCACTCTCAGAAAAATTTTTATCGTAGACAATCGCCCCGACCGGGATCCCTGGTTCCATGCTGCCGCTTAAGACCGCATACTCATCATATCCAAGCATTTTCGGGACAAACAGAAAGCCTGCGATCACAAGCAGTCCGAGAAATACCACCATTGATAATACATTGCAAATTTTCTTTGTCATTTTCTTTTGCGCCTTTCTGACTTATTTGGTTACTTCTGCAAAAAATCCCTTCAAAACCGGAAGCCCTACTTTATCTCCGGCCTCATAACTTCCGGCAAACACTGCCTCCTGATAAACCGTGATATCGAAATTTTTTGTCACATTTCCAATTTTTACTGCATCAAATAAATTATCCGTGTTCTGCCCCGGCGCAACCGGACTGTTGTAGTAAAACCAGCCGTCCGTGCCCTGATACCAGCCGGTTCCGTCACCATCGGGATCATACAGCGTACTCTCGGTCGCAATGCTGTCCGCTGCCTTGCCTTTCTCCGTAAAAGCAGTTCCGTTCCAGGTGCCGTTTAACAGCGTCACTTCTGTCTGTTCCGGTGAGATCGTGATCCTGGCCCGGACAAATGCATCCGAAATTCCAGTGTTTTTTACACTCGGATTCTTTTTCACGGTGCTTCCTGCTTTGATCCCGCCCTCAAACTCTTCCTCGATCTCAGTCGCCACTTTTGCCGCCTGAAACGTATTGGTCACCGTTCCTGCTGTTGCTGTGATAATTGCAAATGTTGCTGCTGTTCCAATAATTCCAACCATCAGTGCAATTGTAATCACAAATATTTTTTTCTTTTTCCATATTTCTTTCATACACACTGCCTCCGATTATTTGCGCACATCTGTTGTGGAATGATTATCAACATCTGTCGTCCTGGTTGCTTTTTCATGGATCACAAATTGATTTTTCACGGCATCCGTATCCGTGAGCTTTCCATCACTTCTGGTCTTATTGTTTTTGGCTGTGACGTTCACACGGTCTGCCTGCAAGTGTAAATCTGCCGCTGTTGTGACAAAGTCCTCTGCGTCAAAGCTGCAGGCCTCGTCTCTGCTGCGGATACCAACTGCAAATTGTGCGCTGTTTCCGGCAATCTGTGATGCACAGTTTGTGTCTGCGGTAAACTCTTTTAACGTAAAGCCCATCGTGTCAAGTTCTTCTACTTTATAGATTCCCTGCGCAAGTCCTTCCAGTGTCGTCTGTGCTTTCACATTGAACATTCCGGTTGTCGTGTTCTGCTTCTCTGCGCTTTTCTCTCCAAATCTTAACGTCTTATAATAAACATCGCCTGTCGTCTGATTGGTGATCTTAAATGTAAAGATCGGATCACCCTCACACGCTCTGATATCTTTTTTACTGATTTTCTTTGTGATCGTAAGCGTTCCCGTTTTCACTTTCACGTCATATTTTCCTGCATAGGCTTCCCCATCCGCATGCGCTGCCTCCACCTGTGTCTCATTTTTATAGATCACACCGTTTAACGTGGAGTTTGCGTTGGAAGCATCTGTCGCTTCCTCCACCGGCAGAAATGCTTTTGCGTAATACGTGGTATCCTGTTTAGGTCTCTCTTTTTTCAGGTTTTCCTGCGTGATCTCCTCACGGCAGCCTTTGTCCGTGTAGAACGTCAGATACACCTTTGTCATTTTGGCGCTGTCCGCATCTTTCATGCGCACTGCCGCATCATCTGCATAGTTTTCCAGATTTTCCCCGAGAAAAATCGTATCTGCTGTGTCTGTGATCTGGTACGCAATTCTCACATTCACGGTCGGCTGCGGCAATTCCAGCTGTGTGCCGCCAAAGCTTAAAAAGGAATACGGATTTACATTTGTAGTCATATTATTTCCACCCAGACAGGATTCTTTTGCCACGATATGGATTGTTTTCTGCCAGCCGGAGGCGCCGTTTTCCTTCGGCTTTACTTCCTGATCAAGCCAGCTGACCGTCGTTGTGCCATCCTCATTGACCGTTACCTGTGCGCCATCCGCTCTCAGACGTTGGATCTCGGCATCTGTCAGCTCAAATTCCGCATCAATAATGTCCGTCACCTGCACTCCGGTCAGGGATCTTGACTGTGTGATCGTGCTCTGGATGTTCTGAAAGATTTTGTTTAACTCCTCCGCAGTATCCGCCGTAAATGCACAGCCGGCTGACGCCACTTTCTCTCCCAGCCATGTGGCAGTCTCGTTATTTAAACCAAGCCCGACTGTGATGACCGTATAGCCTGCCTCTTTCAGCTTCACCGCTGATGCTTCTGTCTCCATTTTGTCATTGCTGTCCGAAGGCTCTCCGTCGGAGAACAGGATCACATATTTTTTGTTGCCATCTTCTGCCTTCTGCAATTCGCTGTATGCATGCTCCAGTCCTTTCTGTGGAGAGGTACCGCCGTCCGCAAAAAGCGCATTGACGGACTTTAACATCTCATTTTTATTTACCTTCGAAAGACCGTGGTTTAATTTGCCCTCGGTACTGCTGTTCCACCCATTGCCAATGCCATAAAAGGTGGCGATTCCGACCAGACTGTCCGGTGATGTATCGGAAATACCTGTCACAAATCCGCTGGCGGCGTCTTTTAACGCAGAAATCTTAGACGTCCATACTGCCATCACATCACTGTCTGAAATGCTCTGATAACTGCCGTCCACATACTTTTTCCATTGTCCGTCGATATATTTTACCGGATACTTCGCATACACATTACCGGATACAGCCGCTGTTCCCATCCCGACACTCTTATCATATGTCCATGGCCACCAGCCACTCTTTTCATATTTATTCCAGTAGTACACTTTATTGATATCCATCTGATTCTTCACTCTGCTGAATTCTCCGATATCCTTTAATTGATTTTGACCGGACATAATTTCATTCATCGAGCCGGACAGATCAAATACCATCATGGCATCCACTGTCTGTATTTTTTCAACTGTGCTCTGCAAGGTAGCAAGCGAACTTGCGTCAAGATCAATCTGATACTCTCTGTTCTCCCAGTCAGTCAGTTTCGCTGTCTTATGATATTCCACATCCTTCTCCGTAAAATCAACCGGTTTCTCCGGCGGGATATCCGGCACGTCGTCGTCCACCACTTTGATCACGTCCGCATTCGGAAGCGTAAACTTCATGTTACAGTTTGCCTTTCCTGCACCGCGCTCCATATATAAAATGGTCAGATGATGTTCTTTGTTTTTGTCTGTCCTGTCAATATATTTCCAGAGATCGACCGTATCTGTCAGAGCGTCATGGATACCGCCAAGATCGATGACCACCTGTTTCCCATCCAGAATCACCCAGAGATCATCATCCCCGGTAAAAGAATAGTTCAGTTCCCCGATATAATCTCCAAGTGTAAAGGTAACGTCATAGCGGAGTCCAAAATAAAAATTATTATTTCCAAATGGCAGGAAATCCGCCCCCGCAGTTGCTGCCACGTTGTCCTCTTTGTCTAAAACTTCTTTCAGTTCATAAGTGTCACCACTTTGTGAAAATTTTAACCTGTATCCTTCTTTTACTGTCAGTCCTTTTGTCCCTGCCGCAGCTGCTCCGTCTTTCGGAAAAACGCCCGGTTCATTCACACTGAAAAGAACTTCTTTGTAATCATCACTTAACCCGGTAACGATTCCTGTTTTTTTTGCATTTTCTCCAGTTCCTCCGGTATACACGTTGATATGCTGGTCGTCTGTGGTTCCGTTTTGACCTGTTTTTTTCGTGACGGTGTCATATTGATTTTCACTTAAATTCTGGGATACCGTTCCGACCGTGAAACGGTTATCTTTTTGCTCAGACGGATAGTTGGAATCTGCATTGATACTCAGATCCGCCCTCTGCTGTCCGGCTGTGTCATAAGGAATCACCTCGTAGTCATAAAACGATGCCTCACCGATATAGTCCGTATTTTTTGCCTGATAAAAAACTTTTACAACACTGTCCTCATGGATCTCAATGTTTTCAAGTTCACTTTGGGAAAATGCTTCTCCGTTTACCTGCACATGATCCACATCCCAGTTTAACGCCTTATTGTAGTCGCTGATTTTTGCTCCAGGTGCCATCGTGCAGACATCATCGCTGTAAATTTTTGCACTCTGCTCATCCTGCGCCTGATATTTGCTGTTGTCATAATGTTCGATGGTCACGGTCACGTTGTTATCTCCATGATTGACGATGACATATTTTGAAAAATGATCCGTGCCAAATGTCACCTCGCCGTCGGCAGAAGTGTTCGCATTCATATCCAACATCTCATTTTTTGTCTCATCAAAATGATACACGCTCGCCGAATCGCCCTCTTTCACCTGCGCAAGCGATAACTGCACCTGCACGGTTGCCCCTGGCTCCACTTCTTTTCCATCTTTTACAAAGGAGATGTCATACGCCACAACCTCTTCTTTTTCTTTCGACTCGCCCTCCATCGCTTTATCGATGGATGCTTCCATTTCTGCTGTGACGGCTACCGGTGCCACGACAAGCTCTGCGCCTGCCGGAAGATCGGTCTCATTCGAAAGTGTCACGACCACGCGGACTGCGTCATTGGAATAGTCGAAGACGGTTTTTAATTCCGGTTGTTCTGTCTCCTCTGTTTTCTCCGTCTCCTCGATTGCTTCAGCCGCCTCAGTGCTCTCTGTGTTCTTGACTTTTTCTGTATCTCCCGTTCCGTCTGAATCTGATGATTGCTTATACTGCCCGCTTACATTACTCTCTGTGTCTGACAGATCCGCTGCATTCGAATCACTGTCTGCCTCTGACACATTCTCTTCCTGTCCTGCATTTTTTGTCTCCTTCAACATCTCTGTGGAAACTTCCGCAAAAACATCCGTGGTGTCTACACTTGTCGCATTGGTGACGGTCACATTGGATGTCAGCAACGTCAAACATAGCAGGAATGCTAAAACTTTTTTTACAATGGATGCAAATCTCATATAATCCTCCTTGCTTTTGCCCTTTGATCTACTGTTTTCTCTTCCAAAGATTTCATCCGGTGTATTTGCGTAAAATATTTTCTGTTGTTTTCACTTTTTCTATATTGATCTTGATTTTCAGATTTCGGTAAATTTTATTGTCCTGATAAAATTTTGAAATAATCCGGTTTGCGACCAACATTCCACCCTCATAGGTACATGCGGAAAGCAAAATCACATACTGCGAATCGCTGAACTGTGCCACCGCGTCCCCAGGACGGAGCGATTTTTTCAATGTCTCCACAAGATGAGGCATCGCATTGCGGATGCGGAACAGATTTACATCACTGACCTTGCTTCCGGTATACTCCCCCGCCTTTAAGGTCAGAAGCAGAATATATTCATTTTCATCAAAACGCGCTGTCTTTCTCACCTGAAGCCTGCAAATTTCCCGAAAGACCGGATACCCGCACAAAAACGCTCCCGCTGAATTCTGTTCTGCAATATCCTGATGTACCTGTGCAATTCCCTGCACATTTCCGCTTTTATTCTGTCTCAGTAATTTGTCATAAACGCCCTTTAATTTTGACAGTTCACAGATTCCGAGCTGCTGCTGCAACGTCCGGCATGCATTCTCGTACACTTCCAGGGCAGAACCAATTTTATTTTTTCCTGCCAAAGCCTTGATCAGATAACAATATAACTCTTCATCGAGACTTTCCTGCTGAAGTGCCTGACTGCAAAGCTGCTCCAGATTCTCATATTTTTCCGCGCGGACATAACATTCGCACAGATACCGGACGCAGTTTAAATACAAAGAGTGATAATAAGTATTCAGCATCATCACCCAGTGCATATCTGCAACTTTTGTCATGAAATCACCCTGATAAAGTGCAAGCGCCGCTTTTAGTTTCTTGATTGTCTCACCCTCTGAAATAGGTTTCTGCTTTGCCAATTCAAACATTTGTTCGAATCGTTCTGCATCCACTGCCACTTCCAGTCTGGGATTCCAGCGATAGGAACCATGATCGGTCAGGATAAAGTCCTCTTCTCCAAAGTTTTTCTTCAGAAGAACTCTCAGACGATACATCAGATTCTTCAATGCCCCTGCCGGATTTCCCGTTTCTTCCTCCTGCCACAACGCATCCGCCATGTCATAAAACGTCAGTGTCTGATTTCTGTGAAGAATCAGATACGCCAGTAAATTTATCATTTTCGGAGATCGTATTTCTTCCTCATTCACAATATGTTCTTCATTCCTTATCTGAAATTTCCCCAGAGTACGAATCGTCAGCATGCAGTTCTCCTCCTCTTTTCCGGCTCTGACTGCCAGATTTTTCCTGTAAGTCTAACATGCATGTATTGCTATAAAGGTCGAATACTGTACCTAAAAATCCTGGTTACTTCGACTTTTTTCTATTTTTATATATAAGGAAAACAATCAGTCCCACAACAAAAACTGCCGTGATACCGCCAATCACCGGCACTGCCACAGGTACGGATGCTGCATCGATCTCCTGCGCTGCAAGGTCTGCATCGTTCCCGTTCACATCACCGGAAGCGGTACTCGCATCCTCTGCTGTGTTCGCCAACGGTGTCTCGCTCTCTTCGATATCGACAGCTCCATCATTCCCATCTCCATCCACCAACGGTGTCTGCTCCTCCGGAATTTCAACATTGCTATCGTCTACGGTCTGGTCTTCATTATCATCTGCCGGAGCATTTACCGCATTGTCCGCTGCATTATTTGCTGTATTGCCTACCGGCGCATTCACTGCATTTGACGCATTATTTACTACATTTGCAGTAAATCCTGTCGGCTGGAAGGTTCCGGGAACGATGACCGTCTCCTCAACCTCGTTCACAACTGTCTCTGTCCGTGTTGTGCCCGGAACCACATTTGTCACCGTGCTGGTGATTGTCTCCACAGCCCCGGTGTAGCGGTATTCAAACGTTGCCGTGTTCTCTTTCCCTTTTTCCAGTTTTATAATTTTACTGCTCTCTGTCGGTGTATAATCCGGAACAGTCACCGGAATGACCGTGATTGTTTCCTCTGCATTTCCATAGGTGATCTGCGGAGCCGCAATCTGTTCCTTTGTCTGACTGTCTATGAAACTCACCGTATAGGAAACCGGATCGATCAGACGTTTATAATCCAAAACATACTCTGTATTCCGCTCCACCACAGTTCCCACAACACCGTTAAAAGCTTTCAACCCATATGCTGCCTCTTTTTCATAGTGCAGGCAGTTAGAAAACCATGATGTCAGCCTTGCATCACTTTCCCAGCCAGGCACTGTGAAAGCAAGTGTATCTCCCTTTGCAACTTTTACCTTAATATAATTTTTTGTCACTTCCATCCCTTCGGAAACAGTGATCTTATCTATATCAAAACAAGCAATATTTCCTGCACGGAATGTCACTGTATACATTCTTTTTTCCACCACTTCTTTCTCTTCCGAAGCTTTCACCGTTGTCATTGGAAGCACCAGCGCCATGAAGATAAAAACCGTAAGAAAGCCCGTAATTATTTTTTTTACTTTTTTCATGACTTGCGCTCCACCTTTCTTTTTTTCACTGCTATACTAACAATCACTATACCTGCCACCAGAACTCCTGCAGATACTGTCACTGTCAGAGTATCTCCTGTCCTGACACCGTTTGCCAGTGGAACCAGCTGTTCTGTAACTGTCTTTGGGATCACTTTCTTTACAATCTTTGTCACCACATTGTCTTCTCCGTGCTCCGTCACATAATTTGTGATCACAACCGGCTTTCTGTCGTCTGCATAGTACGCCCGGAATTCAAATTCCATCGCACCTGCTGCACGCGAATAATCAATTCCATCTGCGCTGTCCATGCCCTCGCCGTCTAAGGTCAATGTCACATAGACATCCGCCGACTCCCCCGGATCCAGAGCTGTCATATAACGATACTCATTCAATTCTGTAATTTCTGCTAAACCTTCGGCACTTGCCACATTTTCCGCATATCCACCGGCATCTGCATCCAGCAAAGATATCCTTCCGGTATCATTGCCGATCTCCACCTGAAACTCATATGCTCCGCCAGACGCTTTTCCTGCTTCTTCCAAAGCATCCGTTGTCTTCTGCGAAATAAAAAAAGATGCCTTATGACTGTTTTGATTCTCGATTTTAATGACAACGGTCCTGCTGTCTCCGGGTGCCATGCCATCAAAAGCACCGGCAAGTTCTGTCTTATCTTTTGTATACACAAGCTGATTTTCCTCTGTCAGCTGCACAGTCTGAATTTCCGCCGCACTGACCACCGATGAAAATCCACAAGTCCAAATAAGCAACAGAACGGCTGCTATGTTTTTTATTTTCATATGATCCAATCTCCTTCAACCGTTATCTTGTTTCTGAAACAGACAAAATCGTTCCATTTTCATCAAACTCCGGGAACACTCCAAGCTCTGCTGCGATCGCATCTTTTGCGTTATTCGCCTGAACTGCCGTAACTTCGTATTCTAACGTATAGACTGCATCTGCAAATCCATTGCCCATAGATTCCTTAAAATGAATTCCGTCCATAAAGTTTGTTGTCGTCTGCTCTGGAGCCAGCGGCTTTGTGTAGTACATCACCGTCTGCTCATCATCCTCATACCCGATGATCCAGTCCTGATTATGTACATAGATATCATCCGCCTCCCCTGCACTCACAAGTCCGCCGCTTTTTGTATCCCATGCATGATAAATGACTACTTTTACATACACATCATAACCATCCGGGATATCGTTTTGTACTGCCTTCGGCATGACGATCGTTTCCCCCGGTACGATCGTAACCGGTTCTTTTTCCCCGCCGTCTGCCAGTGCCACAGGCTGATCCCCGATCACCGTGACTCCCACACTCTTAATGGAAATATTTGCCACTGCCTTTTCACTTTTTGTATTCAGAGCTGCAAGCGTTCCGCCAACCATCGTTGCCAGGATCAATACTGCAGCGATTCCCATAAGCATGTATTTTTTCTTCACTCTCCATCTCCTCCGCTCATCCATTGAATTTTTTATAAATCCTTGTGTTATTATAGGTATCCCCGGTCACACAATGGTCACACGAATATTTTATGCAGCAGACCGCACGAAAAATGCACTTTGTTTCTTCAAGTACGCAAAAATACCTCCCGGCAGGTTCGGGGTTGTTACCCGTATCTGCTCAGGAGGTATCCTGTCATTTCAAAAATATTGATTTTTCTTCACATTTTAAGCAATCATTTTACATCCACTATCTCACATAGATATTGGAAAGATTGTCTAAAATCTCTCCTGCAACATCCGGTTTATTCATCGTGTAAATATGCACATGATTGACACCGTTGGCGATCAGATCAATGATCTGCTCTGTTGCATATGCAATTCCCGCCTGACGCATTGCTGCCGGGTTGTCTCCAAACCTGTCTACGATTGCAAGAAATCTCGGTGGAACCATATTGCCGGACAAAGATGTGATACGTTTGATCTGGCTTGCGTTGGTGACAGGCATAATACCTGCTACAATTGGAACATCTATTCCTTTTTTTAATGCCTTGTACATAAAATTGTATAAAATGTTATTGTCAAAAAACATCTGTGTGGTGAGGAACTCGCATCCTGCATCCACTTTCTCTTTCAAATGGTCGAGATCTTCAAAAATCGTTGCTGCTTCCGGGTGTCCTTCCGGGTAGCATGCACCACCGATACAGAAATCACCCTGTGCTTTGATATCTGCGATCAGTTCACTTGCGTGTTTGTACTGATCCGGCAGCGGAAAATCTGCATTTGCAGGAATATCGCCACGGAGTGCAAGGATATTCTCGATATTTGCTGCCTTTAATTCCTCAATGACAGATGCCACTTTTTCTCTGGTGGAAGAGGCACAGGTCAGATGTGCCAACGCCGGAATGTTATTGTTACGTACTTCCTCTGCAAGCTTTACCGTATAATCAGATGTTCCACCTGTTGCGCCGTAAGTGACACTCATATATGCCGGCTTTAATGCCGCCATATCTTTTACGATATTTTTATAATTTTCCAACTGCGCACCCTGTTTTGGTGGAAAAAGCTCGCAGGAAATCGTCACTTCATCTTTGTTTAATAATTCTGTTAATCTCATCTTTTTGTTCCTCAATCTTCTTTCTTATATATTAAAAACTTCTCAGTTTATCCGTTCCATCATCCACCGTATTCTCGATTTTTCGTATCTCCACAAAATAGGAATAGTTATCGTTTACTTTTACTTCACAGCGGTCACCTATTTTGTGTCCCAACAATGCTTTTCCGAGCGGCGATTCGTTACTGATCAGATTTTTCAGGGAATTGCCGCGGATGGTTGTGACAATTTTATAGGTTTCTTCCTCGTCATCATCCTCAAAATAGACCGTAACGGTATTGTTCATTCCGACTTCATCATCCGCAGAATCCGTAGAAATAATCTTTGCTGTCCTGATCATTTTCTCCAGATAACGGATACGGCTCTCATTCTGATTTTTGTCTTTTTTTGCTGCATGGTATTCAAAATTTTCACTGAGGTCGCCATGTGCACGTGCCTCTTTGACTGCTTCCAGCGCATTTTTTCTCACAACCAGCTTCCGATACTCAATCTCTTCTTCCATTTTTTTTATGTCCTGTTCGGTCAACTCGTCATACATGAATCCCAACCTCCATTTTCCATCTCTATCGGTACTGATCCTGTACCATTCTCATTATGATCTGTAGCTCTGTCTCTTATAAAAACACCTGTTCTAATGCGATTTTCTCCGGCAGACAGCGTTCGATCGCACTCCCTTTCCGGCAGACAGACAGCCAGACATCCCGTTCGACATTCCATGTTTTCAGATAATATTCTCCCACCTGTTCTTCCATCGTGGAAAAAGAATCCAAAGACATTGCGATCCCTGTTCCAACCGCCTTGATGTAGGCTTCCTTCCTCGTCCATATTCCGGTAAAAGCCTCATCCGTCCAACATTTTTCCAGATATTTTCTCTCATCTTCTGCAAAAAAACGCTGTGCGATCTTCTGTTTTCCGGTGCGTATTAGCTCCACATCCACACCTATATCCTCTGTGCCAAAAGCTGCTGCCACATATGTGCCCGAATGGCTGAGGTTAAACATAAGCGGAAGCCGTTCTCCCTGTCCTGTCCCAAGATACGGCTTCCCATTTTCACCATAAACGAATCTTACCTGCTGCAAAGACCGTGTTTGTCCGGTCTGCTCCCACTCTGCTGCAGCAGGCGATCCCACAGGTATTGTCTGCGTGTAACCATACTGCCGCAGACCGTATTCCAATAACAGACCTGCCCCAAAGGCACGAAGCCTGTCATCTTCATTTTTACATTGTTTTATTTTCTGTTGTCTGGCGCAGCACAAAAACTCCCACAGCTGTGGTTGATCTGATCTGTCACGCAAGGCACTGATATCTGAATAAAACACACGCAGTTTTTTTTGCTTATCCACTACTTCTGATGCTCCTGCAGAACTTCTTTTTTTCGCCTTGTGGAATCCCAGACATTCTGCACACGTCTGGTCACGATCTCCGGAATAAACGGTTTTACAATGTAATCGCTTGCACCTAATTCCATCGTCAATACCTGTTGTTCTGTTGTATCATCCGCCGTGATGATCACCACCGGAATATTTAAGATCCTTGGATCATTCTTCCTTTCCTGCATAAAAGTCTGTCCATTCATGCCAGGCATCATCAGATCTAACAGGATCATATCCACTTTATAATTCTGTTCCTCTAAAATACGAAGTGCTTCTTCCCCATCTCCTGCCTGCAGGATACGGTAATCTGTTTCAAAAATACTCTCCAGCGATGCCCGGTTAATCTCCATATCATCCACGACAAGCATGGTTTTCTCGTTTACCTCTTCTTCCATCAGTGCAAGACGGTACTTTGCAAGTTCATTGTCCATCTCCCGCTGGACCGTGATATCGTCAATGCAGCCAAAAATAATATGGCGTTCCCCTACCCTGTTAATATACTTCAGGCGGAGCTTGATCCAGATTTCCCTGCCAGACTCGAGAAAACGTTTCACTTCACATTCCGCAGTGCTTTGATTCTCCACAACCTGTGCAAAAGTATCCATAAACCTTTCTCTGTCAACATGATCAATGGATCCCTCAATCTCTTTGTGCACACGGTCTGTGTCATGATAACCAAACAGGTCAAAATAAGCGTCATTTACACGCACCACTTCAATATTTCCGTCGCTGTACTCATAAATTGCGGCTGCCTGCATCATGTTGGAGAAAATCATTTCCATCTGCATATTCGCTGTCCAGATGGCATTCGTATCGTTGGATGTTCTCCTTGTCTCATCATCTTCAAAGTATGGCTGTTCATACAACAGCTTTTCATATTCTTTTACCGGCATTGGTCTTGCAAAATAAAATCCCTGCACATATTCGCATCCGATGCTGTGCAGAAACGATACCTGCTCTTTGCGCTCCGCACCCTCAGCTACGACCGGCATGTTCAGCCACTTTGCCATGCGGACTACCGATGCCAGAATGTTTTCACTCCTTCCATCATCTCCGGAACCATCCAGAAACTTCATATCAATTTTCAGGACGTCAACCGCAATATCTTTTAGTACATTCAGCGAGGAATAACCACTTCCAAAATCGTCCATCAAAATAGAAAAACCTTTTTTCTGAAGCTGTTCCATCATCTCTTTGATTGCTTTTGGGTTTCCTGTATATGCACTCTCTGTCAGTTCTAACTGCAGCCATTCCGGTGGAATATTGTATTTTTCTGTCAGTCCACAGATCACATCCACAATTTTTGGATTATAAAGACTTACACGCGAAATATTGACGGAAACCGGAAATATTTTTCTTCCCTCATCTCTCCATCCCGCAAGCAGCTGGCATGTCTTTTCCCAGACATACTGATCCAGCTTCAGGATAAAACCGTTCCTCTCAAATACCGGGATAAATTCTCCCGGCGATATCATCCTGCCATCTGCTGTGATCCATCGCACCAAAACTTCTGCTCCTGCAATGGAATTTCGCTGAAGTTCATATTTGGGCTGCAAATACAGCACAAACTCTTCGTTCTTCAGCGCATTCTTCATATTGTTGATGATGCGCTGCTCCTTGATGATCTCCTCACTCATCTCTTTTGTGTAAAAGAAATAGTTCTGGATATAATTTCCCTTACAGTTTTTGGATGCAAGATTGGCTTTGTCATACATTTCGTTGATGGAAAGATCACGGTTTTTCACAAGATATATCCCAAAGAAAGGCGTGATATCAAAATCCAGAGGATATTTTTCCATCTGATTCGTGAATTTCTTCACAAAGTCTGTGATCTCTTTCTCATTTTCATAAGAAAAGCATACCGCAAAAATATCTGCCTCAATTCTTCCATAAGTAATATAACGATATTCTTTTTCCACATTCTGCAGATAATCTGCCATATACTTTAATAAATTATCACCCTCATCCATTCCAAAAAAGGAATTGATCAGCTGGAATTTTTCAATATCGATCCTGATGAACACAAAATCTTCCGTACCGAAAATATTCAGCATATTTCTCGTATTATAAAAGAACTTTGATTTGTTCAAAATGCCGGTAAGCACATCATACTCCGCACGGTACTTTAATTCATCATCCACTCTCATCTGACTGCGCTCGATCACATTCTTTACACGAAAACGCACGATCATCGGATCATAAGGTTTCCGCATAAAATCCCATGCTCCGTATTCCAGACACTTGCACTCGATCTCATCATTGATGCCTCTCAGCATCGCGATCACAGGTATATTCTGATATCTTACATCTTTGTGAAAAATTTCTAAGAGTTCCAGTCCGCTCATGTCCGGCATGATCAGGTCAAGAATGATCACAGTTACCGCCTGATACTTCTCCTCTAAAACTGCTAATGCATTCTGTCCATTTTCTGCTTCAAGCACGATATAATTGTCATTTAAAATTTCCCGCAATGCAGTCCTGTTATGTCTTGCATCATCCACAACTAATATTGTATGTTTTCTTGTCATAAACCTTTGTGCCAATCCTTCTCCATTTGTAGTGGTTTCAGCCACCTGTCAAAATCTTTTTTCTTCCGTACATACCATATACTATATGATAACAGACTTATTTTTCCTTTTCAATACAAGAATTTTTATCTGTCATTCTCTTAAAAATCCATGTAAGAGAGATACAGCTCCTCAAAATCATTTTCTTCTGCCAGATTGATAACGTCTGTCATGGTCTGGATTTTTTCAAGTTCTTCTTTTGAAATTTTGCCAAGTAAAACCTCTTTTGTCCCTGCAAGAACTGTATTTCCGGCCGGAATCGTTTTCATCTCCAGTTCTTTCGGGATCAGTCCAATCCCTGCCGCCTTTTTGATATCTATCTTTGTTCCAAATCCACCTGCAAGATAACAGTCGTCCACTTCGTCAAACGTAATGCCCGCCTTTTTTACTAAAATATCCACTCCTGCACGGATCGCCGCTTTTGCCATCTGAAGTTCCCGGATGTCATTCTGTGTGAATTTTACTTTTTCTGCCAGCTCATATCCTGTGTCAAAATAAAGATCCGAATATGTTCCATGTTCATCGATCATCTGATGCTCCCGGAGTTCATAAACCAGATCGATCATACCTGTTCCGCAGATTCCGATCGCTTGCTGTTTCTTATTTTCTCCATCTGTTTCACCGATCATCTGAAATCCGGCTTTCCCTGTCTCTCCCATGAAAACATGTGAGATCACTCCCGGAATGCTCGCCATGCCACAGGAAATATTTCCGCCTTCAAACGCCGGTCCTGCAGACGTGGACGTCACATACATATGACGGCAATTTCCAAGCACCATCTCCCCATTCGTTCCAATATCCAGCAGCAAATGATATCCCTCGGATCTGTGCATATTCATTTTTGCAATGCCAGCCATGATATCAGCCCCTACAAACGCTGAGATTCCAGGCAAAATCACAACTTTTGTATCCAATTCTTTCATTCCAAGAAAATCTGCAGCACTGCCTTCCATCCATGAAAGGTCAACTGGCAGAAAAGGCGCCACACCCAGCGTCTCACATGAAAATCCGCGAAGCAGATGACACATCGTCGTGTTTCCTGCAATCACGATCCTTTGTATCTGCTGTTCCGTTATCTTTTCTTTTTGAAGAAGCTCCCGGATCAGTTTCTGAAGATCCTGCCGGATACACCGCTGCATCTCCCACTTTTTCCCATTGTTAGAGGCATCTATCCTTGAAATCACATCTGCACCGTAGGTTCTCTGATGATTGACTGATACTGCGGTCTGACAGTCCACTTCGGTTTTCAGGTTCACTAACAAGGCTGCCAAAGTCGTGGTGCCGATGTCGATACAGATTCCATAAATTGCATTTTCTGTTTTCTCTGCCGTTCCTTCTGCTGTTTCTTTGTCCTGTATGCCGCCGCTTGTTTTCGCTTCTGCTGGCGTTTGGGTATAAGCTTCTGTAAGTTCTTCTGTATCCGTTTTCTGCTGCTTCTCCCACTCTGAAAGAACTTCTATCGTTTCTTCTGACTCTGGGAGTTCCACTTCATATGCACCTACCGGATGAGATTGACAGGCAAGACGGTATCCATCCTCCAATTGTTTTTCCGAAAAAACTTCTCTGTCCCGCCTTGTCGGTTCTGTTGCGCCACGTTTGTACCGCACAATACATTTTCCGCAGATTCCATTGCCATTGCATGGAGCACTGATGTATTCATTTTTTTCCTGTAACATTTCCAGAAGATTTTTCTGTTGTTTTGATCTGTCTATAATCATTTTTTCCTTTACCCTGAAAAATCAACAAATCAGCACAGCTTCCTCGATGGAAACAGTGCTGATTTTTGTATTTTATAGTTTTTCAACTACGACTTTGCAACGTTTTTTACAGAATGCAATTCCGTATGCAAGAAGATCGTTTCGTCCATCCTCACGGAGTTCTGCATCATATCTGTGATTCTTAATCTGCTCCATAGCTCGTTCACACGCCTTGTCAAGTTCATTCATAGAATGTGCATATTTCAGTTCTATCACGATTCCCACATCTGGATTCTTAGGTTTAAGTAAAATATCTGCATATCCATCACCAGATTCTCTATTCGATTTAACCGCCCAGCCCGAATAATTTTTTAAAATACCGATCAGAATACCATGATAAAAAATCTCTTTTTCTTCGTTTCTTGCTTTCGTATCTAAAACGCTGATTGTTTCGCCAAGAAACATCGTAAGTTCCCGCTGGATATCATCTGTCTTTCCTTCAAGAAAACCCCTGTTGATTTTTTCCGTAGATGCGTGGTCATTCGCAACTACCTGGTCAAACCAGTCACGGATTTGTAAAAGAAAGACTTCCCTGACTTCCTTGTTTGGAATGATCAATCTATACATCCCATTTTCTACATCACCATTTTTTGTGAGATATCCGGTTGTAAAAAGAACACTCCACAAATTATCAATGCTGTTATCAATCTCATCGTAGGTCAGATCCAAACGGATTCTCTTTTCGACTGCCTCTCCCACAATCAATTGTTCGATTTCATCCTTTGTAGTTTTATCTGCCATGTCGATAAATCGTTTTACAAGATCATTTCCACTACTGTTAATCCAATATGCCTTTGGCTGCGATTTAGCCTCACTTACCAAATCGTCAACATAATTGATTACATCCCATGGGCAATAAATATCTGCATTACCAAAACGATAGCCATCATACCATTCCTTCACTTCTGTGAAATGCTTCTGCAGATTGTAGTCTTCCAGCAGTTTTTTTACTTCTTCATTCGTAAAGCCGAATTCTTCATCATATCGAACATCGTCTGCCGAATAAACCTTAAAATTATTCAAGCCAGTAAAGATGCTCTCTTTGGAAACCCGAAGGCATCCTGTTAATACAGCAAACTGTAGAAAATCATTTGTTTTAAGTGCTTCACCGAACAATCCACGAATAAGCGCTACCATTTCTCTATAATAGCCATGCTGAAAGGCCTTATCAAGTGGAACATCATACTCGTCGATCAAAACAATCGTTTTCTGACCATAGTGTTGATATAAAAGTTCTGAAATTTTCTTAAGTGAGAATTTCAGCTTCGTTGCAAGAGTAGTTTCCTGTTCCCCTTGAAGTGAAATCAAATCACGATATATATTCTTTTCGTCATTGTCCAGTCTGCTACTGTTCAGCAAGAACTTAAATCGTCTCACCTCGCCAGCAATCAACTCACACAGGGCAGACCGTGCTTCTTCAAATGTTAGTCCATCCACACCTTTGAGAGACAGAAATATAACAGGATACTTTCCCATATATTCCTTACAAAGTTCTTCATTCTGCGAAATATAAAGACCATCAAATAATGCTGTGTCTGTTCCAATCTCGAAAAAGCTCTTAAGCATACTCATATTTAAGGTTTTTCCAAATCGGCGTGGTCTGGTGAATAAATTCACTTTACTCCAATTTTCAAGAAGCTGCTCTACCAATTTTGTTTTATCCACATAATAAAAGTCTAACTTCCGAATTTCCTGAAAGTTCTCAAAACCGACTGGAAGCTTTTTTAATTCCTGCATATTTTACACGCTCCTCCGAGGCTTTAGTCTTAGGATTGGGTTACATACAGCAAGGTAGACCTGTCCTAGTGCGCTTTAATTTTACCATTTAGTTTGACAAGTATCAAGCCGATAAGTCGTTGCTAAACAAAAATAACACCGATTTTCATATATTAGTTTCTTTATGAACAAACGCAAACAGGGCATTTAAATGAATATTCAAAGAATCCGAGATTTGAGAGAAGATTCCGATTATACACAGAAATATATTGCAAAGCTGCTGAATGTAAACCAGCGCACTTATTCCAGATATGAAAATGGAGCACATGCAATTCCACTTACAATACTTTCTTTTCTGCAGACACCAAAAAAACCTTCTCCAAAGAATGAGTACTCTTATTTATTGCTGATAGCTGCCTGAGCAGAGTACACATTACATGGTGTTACCCTAACCCTTATTTGTAGTGCACAGCTGTATTGCAGGTGTCATAGTTGAAGGGGGTAATGCTGAGATTTAAACTCTCTTCTAAACTGAAATTTTCTTATGCTCCTATTCTATTTTACAACCACAGTGTGGACAATATTCTTCACTATTTATAGGTACAACCCTTAATGATTTGCCACAGAATGGACATTGATTTTTGATTACAATTATGATTAACCTATTATAAGTTATGACACTTCAATTTTTGCAAATATCATCCAATCTGCAATACATGAAATTAAAATAACTATTCCTAAAAATGCAGGTACTCCTGCAAATTGTTCTAAATAATTTGAATGAATTCAATATTATGCTTTTTTCTCCTTAAATGGCTTCAGAAAGATCACCCATCCAAAGATCAGCAGATTCATTACCAGTGCAACAGGAATATCTCCCCAGTGGATTTGCTGATTCTGAAGTACATCCGCAGAGTACGTTCCTGAAAAAACTACCACCATATTATTATTCAGAAAATGAATAATTATCGGACCCCAGATATTCTGGGTTTTCATATAAGTATATGCCATAAAAATCCCCAGTGAAATACAGGTAACAAACTGGCTTGCCAGAGCCGCCAGCCCCATATCCGGCGTAGTGTAATAGAAGAAGTCTATTGGCAGATGCCATACAGCCCACACACAGCCCAAAAGGATTACGCCGCCTTTTAGTCCAAATTTTTTCTGAAGAAGAGGCTGAAGAAAATATCTCCATCCGTATTCTTCTCCAAAGAATGCCACTACTGACAGGAAAAAGTTTACCAAAACAGTAAAAAATATGATCCAGGTAGTAGGATTTGCCATTATTTTGCCAAATTCAGAAAGCTGGCCGCTCAGAGCACAGGCAATCACAAATCTGAGAAGATATAATCCAATAAACAACAGGATCATACGAATAGATATATTCCAATGTTCGCTGTTCAGTCCATAGGATCTGCGCTTTTCTTTACCGGATTTCAGAAGAAGAATCCAGAAAATAACGCTGCCACCTATTATAACGTAATTCATGATCGGTGCCCACTGAGAATATGGCATGCTCATCAGATCTCTATTTTGGGGAGCCAGAACAGAAGCCGCCGTGCAGACAACCAGCACCGCCGTGAGAGCTACAAAGAATATGTAAAAAGCCGTTGGAAGATTTTTATCTCCTTTTTTGGTAATTAAATAAGCCATCATCACACCTGCTGCTGGATACAGCATCTGCGCCTTTGGAAAAGCGCTGAGATCAAGACCTTTTCCATAGCTATACCACATCAGAAGTCCCATTACATATGTGATTCCGTATGCTATAATCACATAGATCAATAGCTGTTTTTTCTCTGTTTGCATAAATTTCATAATTTCCTCCTTGCAACTTCAAAGTTATTTACTTCTCTTCATACTTTTTAACGATAACTAAACTATAAGCAGCCATAATTACAATTGTTTCCACCATCACACCAATAACCGACAACAGAACGTATGGTGTATTTTGACCATATAACAAACCCAATCATATTGTTTCTCCTTACAAACCGCATTAAAACCATAATGAGACACATTCTTGTATTTCCCAAAATCGAGATTTACTAATTCTACAAATTCAAATAATCACCTGTGTTCGCCCTTCCAAAGATTGAACACAGGCATTAAAATATATTAAACAATTATGCTTGATGCTCCAGTATCCACTTAAGCATATCTTCATATTCCAAACTTCCATCTGCTACTGCGAGAACCATTTCATACAATTCTTTTTGCGTATATCGTAATTCGATTCCATTTAAGGCAAAGAACACAAGCATCACATGTGTTCCTATTCGCTTGTTTCCATCCAACATACAATGATTCTTTATTAAACCATAGCCCAGACATGTACCTTTTGCTTGGATCGTTGGATATAGCTCTTCTCCGCCAAATACCTGAAACGGAGTCTCTATAGCAGACCCCAACAAATTGAAATCTCTTACACCAGCAGTCCCACCAGTCTGTTCAATAAGCTGTGAATGAAGCATCAAAATCTGCTCTTTGCTCAGTCTTTTCATTTAGCAAGCACCTCATAAGCCTCTTTATTCTGTGCAAGTAATCTTTTTGAAATTTCAAGCACATCTTCATCCTTAGCTACAGCACTGTCATCTGCTTTGCTAAAATCTATTACCAAGTATCTTGGTGCATTATTCTTAAGTATAACAACTGAGCCAAGCTCATCTACTAATCTTGCAACTTTTGAAAAGTTCTGATTTGCTTCTGTAATTGAAACCATTGTGTTTGTATCTACTGTCATATGAGTACCTCCATCATTTTATATAGATAGTATATCACTTTATCTAGGATAAATTCAACCTATTTTTTGGATTATTTCAACGCTACTTACAACACTTACGAAATGAATTTTCTATGCGACAGTTTCACATTATTTTGATTAACCATAGCATATCTAAGTGTTGTATCTATCTGTTCATGTCCCAATATCTTCTGCACCTGTTCAATTGGCATACCCTTCTCAATCGCTCTGGTTGCCATAGTCCTTCTGAACTTATGTGGGTGTACCTTTTCTACACCCAACTTCTTACCCATTTCCCGTAACCGTAATTCAACTCCACTTTCCGTTAATCTACTATGTGGTTTATTTAACGACACAAATAACGCACTATTATCATCTGTCCTTGATTCAATATAATAATTCAATAAATGAATTTTTGTCTTAGCATCAAAATATGCTTTTCTCTCTTTATCGCCCTTTCCATAAACTACACATTCTCGCTCCGAAAAATCTATGTCATCAATATTCAGTCTAACTAATTCGCCCACACGAATACCTGTTGAAAGCAAAAAATCAATCAGTGCCCTATCACGAAGATTATTACAATTATCTCTAAGAATTTCAACTTTCTCATCCGGAATGGTATCTTTCACAATTATTTATTGCTTGATACCCCACAAGATATTTTCACAGCATTTCCGTTGTAATCTTTATCACCGGAATATTTATTGTATCCAGCATTTTTTCGATATTACACCTATAATAGCGTATTACTGAAAGTTGTTTAACAATCAGCAAAGAATTACACTCCGTAGTGAATCATAAATTTCTCGTGTTCGATTGCCTTGTTTATCAAACTTGCAAAAGCCACTAACCTTTTATCTTGCTGATATCTTTTATCAGAAACTACAATATCCAGCAACTTTGGTAACGAGCTTGGCGGAATAATGGTGATTCCCCAACGGGAGAGTGCTTTTTGTGGTTGCAAAATATGTGCATCATAAACATTAAGTGTATCTATTTCCAGAAAAGAATCCCACCAATCATTCAAATATTCGTCATCATCAATGGCTACACAATGGTATCTCTCTGGGGCATATTCTGTATAATCTTCAAATTCATCAAAACACTCAATAATACCAAACTCTGTTTTAATCATCCTTATCACCTAATCATTAAATTCAAACTCTACATTACCTTTTGCAAACGAAACATTCCTTCGTTTCCATCAACAACTGCCTTATATGCAATCGACCCCTTTGTTTGCAAGGCCTTATCTACATCTTTTCTTGGTAAAATTACTTCTTCTGTTTTTCCAAATTCTTCTTCAAAGCCTTTCTGAAATGCCTCCTGCATATCTTTTTTATATTGTTCTAAATCGCAATCTTCTACTTTCATGAATATAAAACTCATCGTATTCTCACCTCAAACTTCAAAGTTAACATTTATTATTTATAGCCATATATGGTATAGACTTCGTTTTCGCTATCATATTCATATGGAATATAATACTTGTCCATTAAGCAAAGAAACACCTCTTCAAAATCGCAAAGTTCTTTGTCATCCTCGACCAACCTTCCATTATGTTTACTGACATAAAATTTCGGTTTAACCTTTACCCATTCAATTGCTTTTAATTTATATCCTAAATGCTCATCATCAAAACCCACTGTAAAAAATGGACCCGATCCAAACAACGTCAAATAGTCACATGGTATCAACACGGGCATTTCCTCATTTATAGCCTTAATAAATTCCTTCCACTTCGTATTATTCATACATGCAGTTAACTTTCTGTCCCTGATAATTTCGGCTATCTTCTCACTCTCTGTTTTCTTATGGTCAAAATCTCCGTTCTCAATTTCATTCACCAAAAGTTGTATTTTGCGTAGAAGCGTTTCGTCATTCCTCTTAGCCCAATAACTGCTTGATACCTGTTCTCCATTTCGCAAAACATAATATAAATATTTGCCAGACCATCTGTTCACACACAAAACAAAATGAACATCTTTTTTCCAGCGTACATCCAAAATTATACCATTATTGAATTGAACCTCATTTATTTCTCGAAGAATTCCATTTTTGAAATTTATCTTTTCGCAAACTTCACGTTTTATTTCTTCTGCGGTTTGTTCAAATGTGTTCTGGTCAATAATGTGACCATATTCGAATCTATTTCTTTCCATGTTCATTTTCTTATCCTTTCAGTGAAGAAACTTCACAGTTTTTATCTTGTAGTAATCATATTACATCTTCCCCAAGATTCATCCTTAAAACTAAACGCATTCTCTGTTAACGTTCTTTCCTTAAATCCCGCTTTTTCATAACATTTCTTCGCACCAGGATTTTCCTGAAAAACATTCAAATGTACTGCATCTGCTTTCGCTATTTCAAATGCATATTTAATAAAAAGATTACTAGAATTAAAAGAGAATTTACCACTAAGAAAAAAAACCTCGCTACTGATAGAAATACCGGTAGTGAGGTTCTTTTTATTATATTCATTCCTGCCATTGAATTAAGTTATTAATTCTCACAGAAATATATCCATATTCAGCAATACCTTCTCAAAGTTTTGCTTCTTAATTTAGTGATAAATCACTCGCCTACTTCTGAGAGATAGCTGCCTGAGCTGCTGCTAAACGAGCGATTGGTACACGGAATGGTGAGCAGGAAACATAGTCCAAACCAATCTTGTGGCAGAACTCTACGGAAGATGGATCTCCACCGTGCTCTCCACAGATACCAACATGAAGTTTTGGATTTACTGGTTTACCAAGTTTGATTGCCATATCCATTAACTTACCAACACCATTCTGGTCAAGTTTTGCAAATGGATCGTTCTCGAAGATCTTTGTATCATAGTAAGCATTTAAGAACTTACCAGCATCATCACGAGAGAATCCAAATGTCATCTGAGTTAAATCGTTAGTACCGAAGCAGAAGAAATCAGCTTCTGTAGCGATCTCATCAGCAGTAAGAGCTGCTCTTGGGATCTCGATCATAGTACCAACTTCGTACTCTAATTTAACGCCTGCTGCTGCGATTTCAGCATCTGCTGTCTCAACAACAACTTTCTTAACATATTTTAACTCTTTTACTTCACATACAAGTGGAATCATGATTTCTGGTTTTACTGTCCAGTCTGAATGTTTCTTCTGTACGTTGATAGCTGCACGGATAACAGCTTTTGTCTGCATCTTAGCAATTTCTGGATAAGTAACTGCAAGACGGCATCCTCTGTGTCCCATCATTGGGTTGAACTCATGTAAAGAAGCGATGATGTTCTTGATTGTCTCAACGGATTTACCCTGAGCTTTTGCAAGTTTCTCGATATCTGCTTCTTCAGTTGGAACGGCATCTTCACCAAGGTATTGGGAGATGATCTTGTTATATTCGCCGCTGTCTTTGATGTCTTTCAGACCAGCGTTGAACATATCGAGAAGTTCCTGGTTGTCAGCGTCGAAAATAGCGAATCCGTAAGGAGATCCTTCATTTGCAGTGTCTTCCAGGATCTGGAGTGCAAGGTCCCCATCTTTGATAGAGGATGCCATGATCGGTGTATCTTCGAAGCATGCAACTACCTGTCCGCCGAGAACAGCCTGATACATTGTCGGTGAATCTTCATAATAGGTGATGTTGAATCCGTATTCATCTTTCAGGCTTTCTGCATAGGTAGCACCCTGAGTACCAGTCTTAACACCAACAGTCTTGCCTTTCAGGTCATCGAATCCTTTGATATCGGAATCTTTCTGTACAGTCATAGACTGTGTAGCATTATAATATCCGTCAGAGAACAGCCAGCCGCTGTCTTTTCTTTCATCTGTAATAGAAGCACCGGCAATCATACCGTCAGCCTGTCCAGCCTGGCAAGCTGCGATGGAAGCGTCCCATCCAAGGCTCTTCAGTTCATATTCAAATCCCTGGTCTTTCGCGATAGCATCAAGTACATCTACATCAATTCCTACGAAGTTGCCATCATCATCAGTATATTCAAATGGTTTGAAGACGGTATCGGTAGCGATAACCCATTTTTTATCAGATGCAGAATCAGCATCAGAAGCTGCAAATACAGGAACAGTAAGACTTCCTACAAGTAATCCCATAGTTAATAAATAACACATCTTTTTCATGATTAAAGCACTCCTTTTTTGTTTAATATCGAAAAAAGGCGCAGTTTCCAAAAAAACTGACGCCTTCGCCGCTTTTTTCAATTTTATCATTGTAAAAATACACTGTCAATGGAAAAATTTAACTTTTTACCATATTAAAGGAATTGTCCTATAGAAAGTAGAAACGCTAATTGTTGAAAAATCTGGCAATGTATGTAAAATAGTGAATAGCATGAAAGAAAATATCGTTTCAGAGGGAAATATAAAAGGAGTAACGTGATGGAAAAAATAAAGATTGCTGCCATACAGATGCCGACAGTAGCAGATAAAATGGAAAATGTAAGAACTGTTAAAGCTTATCTCGAAAAAATAAAGGATGAAAAGCCGGATTTTGTGATTCTTCCAGAAATGTTCTGTTGTCCATATCAGACAGAGAATTTTCCGATTTATGCGGAAGAAGAAGGTGGCCCGATATGGCAGCAGTTATCTGCATACGCAAAACAGTATGGAGTTTATCTGATTGGGGGCTCCATGCCGGAGAAAGATGCAGAAGGAAATGTTTACAATACATGCTATGTTTTTGACCGTGAAGGAAAACAGATCGGGAAACATAGAAAAGTACATTTATTTGACATTGATGTCAAAGGTGGTCAGACATTCAAAGAATCCGATACGTTAACAGCAGGCGATAGTGATACG
>OHAN01000487.1_pt1 | contig 40374 bp, 45 predicted proteins | sample 1577121 | NCBI WGS metagenome assembly OHAN01 (sample SAMEA3541554, study PRJEB24748) | human gut metagenome | biome: human gut; feature: human-associated habitat; material: faeces | place: China | collected 2012 | reverse complement strand
ATACGACCGATAAATCCCGACGGGTCATAGCCGTTTTCTTCAATCATTGACATTGCGTCAGATATAGCAATATCAATATTTGTGTTGTCTGTAACAACCATATGCTTGCTGTCTATAGCGTTCATAATGTTTGTCTTGAACGGCGAATTTGTACCGAAAATGCACGCCGCGTCAATCGCTCTGTAGAATGCCTCTGCAATTTCCGGCTTTAGTTCTTCAAATACGCTGATAGTCGGATCTTCCAACTTTTCCTTTGTTACCGGAATAATAACGGCTAACTTCTTAGCCTCGATTTCAGGGTGAATCCAAGTAGCACCGCTTGTCTTAATTCTTTCACCCTCACCGACCCAGTAAGCACCCGGACCGTCTGTAAGTACGTTAAACTTTTTCTTCTCGTGTTTCATTTCCTCGACTTTCGCCATTCTTAAAACACTTGAACCCCTTGTCACCATTTTGATGATTTCTGTTGCTTGCTCGACAGGCACAAAACCTGTCAATTCATTTTTTAAATAACCCATTTATTTCACTCCTATCTTTGATTTTCTCTGATTATGTCCATAAAACTGCCTGTGTTGTGACCGCCACTGCCACCGTTTAAATCCGGTGTTTTGCCCTTTAAACGCTCGGTAACACCTGCTTGTACATCTTTGTCATAGCTTTCTTTTATCTTGTCAATAACCGCCTTTGTGCTATCCTTGTCCTCTGCTACAATGTACTTTGCAATCTCGGCAGACAATCCGACTTTGGCAAGTTCTGTTTCGGCATATGCAACGATTTTTTCACGTTCAAACTCTGCCTTTGCCTTTTCAAATTCTGCTCGTTCCTTGTCGTCGTCCTCTTTTTTTCTTTGCTCGTTTGTCAACTTGGCTTTTCTCATGCCCTCGTTTTCAGCGTCCTTTAGCTTTTGCTCAAGTTCCTTTTCCCACTCCGCTTTTACCTTAGCTATCGCTTCATCAATCGCCTTTTGATTGTCGTCGTTATTCGGTGCGGGAGGCTCCGGAGGTGTCGGAGGTGTTGGAGGTGTTGGCTCCGTTGTTTTTGTTGGATTTGGTGTTGGCTCTGCCATTCAAATCATTCCTTTCTTAAAAAATTGTATAAAAATAAGACGTATAACCCCACGTCTAACAGGGAGATAATCGGATCACCATTCCTTTCTTCTATGTGTATGTTGTGCCTATGCTCACACTATCACCGCCTTTCAATAAATTTGAATATCAAAAAAGCACTTCAAATGAGGTGCTTTTGTTTATTGTAATTTAATCCATATTATGTTATAATCATTCTCGAGGAGGTGATTATAATGGACAAATGTTATTCTAAATGTTTTAAAGGTGTCTGTCCTCAAACCAATAAAGATGAACAAATATGTATTAATTTTGTCGAATTTCCCAATTCACACATAGTTGGTCATAAAGCATTAGGGTTTAAGTGTTTAGTACACAATAAGTGTCTTAATCCTAATGAATGCCCTATTTTCCTAAAATACAAGTAGCAAAAAAGCACGTCCGCAAACGTGCTTTTAATCTCCATCAAGATATGCGTATTTATCTGACATTGATTTTTTCTTTTCTTCTGTCAAGCAGTCAATCATTCTCTGATTGGCTCTTTCGTTTTCCTCATCTGTTCCGCTTTTTATCAATACCACATTACTAAGCATTCAGATGTCAGCTCATTCCTTTCTGCCATATTTATTAACTTACGCTTTGCCATGTGCATATGAGTCTTACAGTAAGCATATTCTGTTGGCAACACATCATGTGTTAATTCTTCACTAGTCATATTTACGAACATATTTATACCTATTGTACAATCCTCAGGATAAGCTACACAAGAAATAGTTTCATTATCTTTTTTTATGTTTTTCAATCGTATCATAATATTTTCTTGCCTCCCTCGAATAATTATATTCTTTAGATGTCATTATATGTGCCTCACTTTGAGGTATCCCTAAATCTACAAGTTTGTTTTCCATAATTTCATGTTTAAGTAATATCAAATCATGTTGTTGAATGTTTTTACCATCTATTAATCTTTGCCATGATTGAGCCATTTCATAACTTGCGTCAAAATATTCTAATTTTCCTCTACCTAAATCATGTTTCTCCATAAATATAAAGTTTTTTATTCTTTGTATTTCATTTGTAGAGTATCCTGTATTAGATGCTATTCTTGCAACATCAGTTGTCATATGCCTTACAGATTCATAATACCTAACAGCGTGTTCTTCTGCCCTTTTACTGTACGGATTTAAAGCACCACTTATCGCTCCCGCTTTTATTATACCACGTTTTTCACTATTTGCAACATATTTTAACGCATTTTTCTGTTCGTCCGACAAACTGTTTTTCCATTCGTCAAACGTCATACCACCGTCAACCTTATAATTTTCGCCAGTGAGCGGATCGCGTGCAATACGACTTGTCAAATTCACGTCTGCCATAATCGTAACGCACCGACAACGTGGGTGTATCGGTGGGAAGTTTTCGCCCTCAACGGCTTTATCCGTATCAAACACGCTACCGTCAAGACTTCCGCACCTGTCACACGTCAATTCAGACAATGCCGCCACAAATTGATATTTCTTTATGCCGATTTCCTCATATGCCATTCTCTGCCCTTGGTTCATAAAATGTGCCGTTTCACTTCGCACAAGTGTTTCGGCTGATGTTCGTATTCCGCCTGGTGCAGTATCTTTGACGTAATCAATCAGCTTGTCAGTCATACGGCTTACGCTGTGACCGCTGATTATACCGTCCTCAATCGTCTGTCCGACTGCCTGTATAAATCTGTCGTTATGTATCCACACTCTCTCGCTGTAGTTGTGACCGTGCCACGGCTCTCTTAACACCATATTAACCGCTCTTTGCGGAACGAGTGAAAAATCAATACCGCAGTTTAAACCTTGTGCAGTATCAAATATATTCGTGTAATATGCCGTCTTTACTGCACTGTCATACAGTTTCTTTTGCTCCTTTATAGCCTCGTTTGCAACGTGCCTAAAGTAAATATATACATTACGTTTCAGCCCCTCTAATCGGCTAATTCTCGCACCGTATGCCTGTGCATTTATGCGGTTTAGAATTTCCTTTTTGACTGTCTTGTCGTCTGTTTCGTCGTACAGTTCAAGAAGTTCTTCATACTGCTTGTCGCTGTCGGCTATGCTCATTAATCGGCGTGCCTCTTTTTCGGGTATATCAGTCGAAATATAGGCTTTAAACGTTTTCTCAATATCATTGTTTACATTCTTGATTGCTCGCTCATATGCCTTAATTACACCGTCCTTAACGCTGTCCGCTTGCGATTGTAAATATGTTTCAACTTCAACGGCACGTTTTACCCAATATGCCTTACTCTTCATTGTAGTTTACTTTCCTTGCCGAACTTTCAGCGATACGCATATCTTCGGCGGACTTTTCAGCCTGTTCTCTGCGTGCGATTTCAACTTCTTCCTTTGCGTCTGTTATAAACGGCAGACGCTCTAATAATGTTTCGTCAGACGCAAGACCTTTGAGGTAATTAATCATCTGCGCTATTTCAAGTTCGTTTGCAGGCAAGTTATATGTAAATCCAATATCAACTCTGTGCGACGGCACTTCTTTCATTGCGTTTAATGTCACTAAGAAATTGTTGTAAATCTCTAAACGTTTTCTCAACGTCTTAGCGAAATTACGTTCTTTGTTCTTGACGTGCTGTTCAAATCCCAACAGCTTGTACTTTATCGCCACACCCGACAAGTTGTTGCCGAAACTTTCGTCCGACAGGTCGGGAACGTGTGACAAACGGTGTATATCGTCCTTGATGTCGTCACGCAACACCTTTGTATCAGCCTCGTTCAGCACCTTTGACAGATACTCCGCCTTTGCGTCACCGTCACCCATTAAGATACGTTCTACCAATAATTTTTTTGCCTGTTCGGTGTCAAGGTCGCAGTTACACAAAAACAACAGCGAATTAACAAATTGCTCTTTGTCATTAATTCTATCTGACATCAACACATTGTATGCGTCAATCTGTGTTATAAGCTGTTCAAAATCGCCCTGCATTTCCGTATTATTTCTGTATTCGATAATAGGTACATCAAAAAAGTAATGCGGTTCAACATTTTGCAATGACAATGCCGTATAGCTGTCAAGACCTGTGTATGTATATATAAACGACTCATCATACACACGACAAATACTGCCTGTGCAGTAGCCGTCAAGGTCGTATTTCTTGTAGTAATACACCGCAAACAACGGCTTTTCAAATGCCGACTGCGAGTAACATACAAATGTATGCTCCGGGTCCAATCGGACACTTCTCGGCTTGCTTTTTTCATCTGCATAAATCAGTTCATATGCTTTGCCGTAAATGCTCATATTCTTTACGATTTCACTGTCCACACTCGGCATATCCTGTTCCAAATATTCGTTTTTGATTGCCTCAATATCGTATTCGTCCGACACCGCATACGTTACAGGATTGCCGACAAGATAACTCTGTGTCATATCGGTTATGTACTTTGCGTGATTACACATTATGCGGTTGTTTGCCACGTTTTTGCCTCTTTTTCTGCGGCTTAAAATGCGGTGATCGCCCATATAGTAATCGTGCAATAATCGGTATCTCTGTCGCTCTCGCTCGTGCCGTTCAATCAATTTTGTTATGATGAACGGTGTCACACCGCCTGCGACTATATCTTCATCAATTATCATATTCCGTACTCCTCTCTTGAATAGATTTTAGCTTTCTTATCCTTGCGCCAACTCTCAACGCCGTATCTCAGTGCCGCCATTGCATCATCAAATACATTGACGGGTTCGTCAGTATACTCGTCCGACTTTTCATCAACTCGCCAACGCCATTGCTGTATCTCTTTGATTACATTCACGCAAGACGGGTGAATGTGTATCTTTCTGCCTTTTAACCAGTCAATCTGCGATTGTATGCTGTTCGGATTTTTAACAACTGCCCTTGCGCGATAGCCTGCCTTTCGCCACATTTTTATACGGTCCGGCTCTGCACTGTCGCACCACATTGCAAGACTTTTGCTGAACTTCCCGTCAGCTTTAGTGATAATTTCGGTCGTATCCATTTCGTGTACATACAGTTCATTACAAACGTAAATATCGCCGTCCTTATAACCTAACGTCAATATAGCATTTGCGTGATTAAATCCGAAGTCCTGTCCTATTGCCATAGCGTCAAAACGGCTCATATCTGTATCAAATTCTTCAATGCGATAATTTGAGAATATCAATCCGCCTGTTTCGCCCCATTCACCCAGTCCGTAAATTCTGTATCCCTCAGGGTCAACTTCTTTACGACGTAGCATACGTTGCCTGTATGCCTCGTCACAAAATCGGTTTGTTAAATATGTGCTTTGGTGCGTTAAGACGTTATCGTCCTGTATGTCGAAAAACACTTTCTTTATCCAGTGACTTGACGATACAGGGTTAAATGTCAATTTTATCTGATAAAAAAGACCGTCGGGGAGTTCACCTCTCAAACGGTCATCTATAATTTCAAAATCCTGTTGTACAAGTTCCGTAGCCTCTTCAATCCATACGTCCGTTAATTTTCCGTTTGCAAATGTGATTGATTTCAGTTTTTCACGTTGCTTGTTATCGTTGACACCGCGAAATATAATCTTGTTGCCGTTTATACAGGTGAACGACAACGGACTTTGCGTAACTCGCCACGCTCTGCCTACGCCCATACGGTTTATGGCACTTTCAAGCTCCGCAAAAGTGCTGTCGCGGTTTGTTATGTCGGACTTTCTCACACATACAAGATTACGTCCTTTGTCACGCATTAAACGAAGTATGTACAGTTGTGCAGTATCAACACTCTTGCCACTTCCGGCACTGCCTTTCATTACAACATAACGCTTTTTACATTGATGTACAGGTTTGAATATCGGATTGAACGGTACTGTTATTTTGTTCATCGTCATCATCTCCGTAATCGATTTTAATGCTGTAGTCCATATCACCGTCAACGTTTAATTTGTCTGTAAACAATGCGTAGTATTTACCCAACATTTCCGCCGCTTTGTTTACGTCCGACACCTTTGTCGGTATTTCAACACATATCGGTTGCTCCGCCTCATCAATTACTTTCTTGCCGTTATTATCGTAGTATGATTTTCGTGCTTTACACGTCACTACAACCGTTTCGGGTTTCTCACGTCGCATAACAGCCGTAAGCGTTTTCAATACCTCATCTTGTTTGGCGATAAGAGCGTCCTCTTTCTCTTTCAGCCGTTTTTGTATGTATTCTTGAATTTCAGGTTTCTTCAAGTTCTCATTCCCAATCGAATACGCCGTCTTTTCCGAATATCCTGCTCTTAACGCCGCTTGCGTTGCATTCAAATCAATCAAATATTCCTCACAAAACCGTTTCTGTTTCTCCGTCACTCTTATCACCTCCTGTTTTATCTCATAAGAAAAACACACCCGATTAGGTGTGTTTTAAATTATTCATCGTTATCTTCACTTAAAAAATCAATAAATTTATATGATATATTTACCCTAAATAACGAAATAGTATTATAAATTGTACTTTTTATTTCTAAAAATACTCTAAATGACAAGCTATAATATATAAACAATATAACAAAAGCCAATATATCACTAAAAGTTTTATTAATGATAATAAATTCATTATTTATAACTGATATAAATATTTTTATTATAAATGTTATTGCAATATTCACAAAATATAAAAACAATACTTTTTCATAATATGATAAATATTCTTTTAATTTTGACTTTTCTCCATTATCCATCTTTATTCTAGATAATATTTTTAGCATATTGTCATTAAAAAAAGCTAATATAATAGAATATATGGTGAATATAATTCCAAACAACGCAAGTTGCACATTTAGAAACTCACTTATTATTGAATTTGTAACTACTACTGTTTCAAATGAAAAACTAGTTTTCCATGAAATATACGCCCCCAAAAGCAATGCTATAATTCCTAATATTACATCATCTTTCTTTAATTTAATCATTTTTAATGCCATTTTTATTATTTTATTAGATGGTGGTATCTTAATCATATCTATTGCGGCTTGCTTATACTCATTCTTCATATAATCACACCTTTATAATCTTCCTTAATCTATCTACAGCTTTTTCAAACAAAGTTAAATTTTCAGAACTTGTTTTAGTTATTTTTTCATTTTTTTTCGCCTGACTAATCAAATATTTATCATCTTTTGAATTTATATTTCCATCAAAAATAATATCTGTATCTGATTTAAATTGCCCTTCTTTTATACGGACCACACTTCCATCAGAATTTTTTAATCTTAAACTTGTAACAGCCAAACCAGATGTATCTTGCACATTTTTAATTATTGTTTCAATAGACCTAGGACTATTAATTTTCAAATTAGCAGAATTAGCCTCTAATTCTTTTATTTTTTGGTCCACATCATTCGCAAATTGAAGTGGTGATATGTCTGCATTTAAAGGGAAGAATTTAAAGTTGATCCATTCGATTTTTTTTGCATGTTTTAATGTATTCCTTATCTCTTCATCAAAAGGCATATCAACAATATTAATATTTGCCGCGGGTAAGTTATCTTCTTTTTTTCTTTCAAGATTACTTATATGTATATAGTTATTAATCATCTTTCTAAAATGTGCTTGAAAACTTCTTACATCAGGACTTACACTGTCATTTTTTATTAGCACCATTCTGTGATTCTGTAAAAAAATTATAAATCTTGAATATGGAGACGATGGAACATACATATCTTTTTCTTCTAATTCTCCATTTTCCATAGTAGTATTTACACTGTATCCCATATTTTTGACATAGTTGCCTACTAAAACTATGTCATCGTCAATTTCCTTAACTTTTACATCTGTCAATACAAAATTCATACCTGTTTTGTTTGGAGATTCTCTAATATATCCGCTTGTCATTGCAGGATATATTATATCAAAAAAATGTTCTAACATAGGCTCCGAATCATTTCCAAATGTAATATTGAAATTAGCATAATACATTTTCTTATTAGTATACTCACTACTTATTATTTTATTTGCCATAATTTTATCCTCCGTAAAAATTGTATTTGTGTATATAATTCGACAATATCACACAAAATTCCTTTTTTAGAAGAATAATTTTTTTAATATCTCCACTCCCACAAATCACACGAGATATTCACCCATCATCTCACGATGATACACCGCTTATGTTACTAATTCCACGATACACTATATCACAGATGCAATATAACATTCTATAACATCTTTAATCAAATTCAATGCCTTACCGTGCAAACGGCATATTTGCATATAGCTGTAATTCATTTTGCAAGCAATCATTTCCCACGTTTGAAAATTCAGATAACGCAAAATTAATATAGTTCGAAGTGTTGCGTCGTCGAGTTTATTCACGTTTTCCAAAATCTCTTTTTTAATTTCGTACAGTCTGTCAATGCGTTTATCTATCAATTCGGAATAAGCGGCATAGCTTATGAACTTATTCTCCGAAGTATTCACGTTTGACGTCTGCACCTTTTCACTGCCCGACTGAGCCACAGTGCTTGTTGCGTTTGTCAATGCTCGCTCCTGCTCCAAAATCAATGCGTTAATCTCCTCGTCCGTCTTTCTCGCTCTCGAAAGCCATTCTTTACATTCTTTAATCGTCAAATCAATTCCCCCTTATACACCGTATTTTTCTTTCAAACTTTCAAGCAATTCGTCTTGTACCTCGCGTTTACCCTGCAAACTGTCGAGAACACGTTTATCGACTGTTCCGTCGGTCACAAGGTGATGGATTATAACAGAGTTTTTCTGTCCCTGTCTATACAATCTTGCATTTGCCTGCTGATACAGTTCCAAGCTCCACGTCAGACCGAACCAAACTATTATATTACCGCCTGTTTGAAGATTGAGTCCATGTCCCGCACCTGCGGGGTGAGCCAGTAAAAGCGGAATTTTTCCGTCATTCCAATCCTTTATATCATCTGCACTTTCAAGCTTTTTTGCACCCTTGAACTTTCTAAGTATTCTCTCGCAGTCGTGGCGATAGCTGTAAAAGCACAAAATCGGCTGACCTTGTGAGGTATCGACTATTTCCGCCAACGTCTCAAGTTTTTTATCGCTCGTCACCTTATAACTTCCGTCGTCCAAATACATTGCACCGTTTGAAAACTGCAAAAGTTTATTTGTAAGTGCGGCGGCAGTGGCGGCGGTAACTTGACCGTTTATAAACTCCAAATACTGTTCCTTTTCAAATTCTTCGTACAGTTTCAGCTCCTTATCTGACAGCTTTATATGCTGAACGGTATCAATCCTTTCAGGCATTTCAAGCCAATCCTCTGCCGACATACTGACGCATATATCCGAAATTTTATCATATATCGCCTTTTCGGACTCCTCTTTCGGCTTGTAACTGAAAATCGTGGTCTGATTACGTTTATCGGGAAGAAAATATCTTTCTCTGTAACCGCTTACCGTTCTGCCGAGCCTTTCGCCGCTGTCAAGCAAATATATCTGACTCCATAAATCAATAAGTCCGTTCGGTGCAGGTGTGCCTGTAAGTCCGACTACTCTTTTAGACAGTGTTATGTATTTTTTCAGTGCCTTAAATCTCTGCGACTTTGAACTCTTAAAGCTCGACAGCTCATCAATAACCACCATATCAAAGTCCCACGCATTGCCTATGCTCGATAATTCGTTTGTGAGCCACGCAACATTTTCACGATTTATAATATAAATATCTGCGTCCTTTAAAAGTGCGTTACGTCTTTGGCTCGGAGTGCCGAGAATTTTCGATATTCTCAAATGCCTTAAATGGTCCCACTTCTCGCACTCTCTGCTCCAAGTATCTTCTGCAACCCTCAGCGGTGCTATGACAAGCACTTTTTCGATTTCGTAACAGTTATAAATCAATTCGTCAATCGCCGTAAGCGTTACAACCGTTTTACCAAGTCCCATATCAAGGAACAATCCGACACGCGGTGTAGAAATAATTTTATCCAACGCAATCTGCTGATACCTATGCGGTTTAAAATTCAAAATTCTCACCCCTTAACAATTTATCAACTTTATCCTTTGTATCAATCACATAAACGTGAAACCCGAGTTTTTCAAAAAGTCGGTGTACGGCGGTTTGTAATTTTCTCGGCTTTCCGTTCGGGCGTTTAAGTTCTGCGAAGTATATCGTACCTTTCGGAATCATAACAATCCTATCCGGTACGCCTGCCATACTCGGCGACACGAATTTCAGTGCCAAACCTCCCATTTGCTTAACCTGTCTTACTAAATATTTTTCAATGTCCTTTTCTATCATTTTTCCACCTGTTCTTTCTGCGATAACTTTAAAACCGTTTTGCCTATACTTATACGCGTATATGTGCGTTATGCGTGCGTGTTTCTCTTTGTACTGTATATATGTATATAATATATAGAATTAAAGTTACTAAAGTTATATATGCCCTAAGCTATTGATTTTACTGATTTTTCGGGATAACTTTCAAAAGTTATACAAAGTTATAAAAGTTACCCCGAATGTTACTCATTTGGGTCTAAGTTACCTATGAAAGTTATGCTCTTTTTTAAAGCCTTTTTGCACTCCGTAATCCTTATTAAAACGCATTGCCTTATCGTATTTTTCCCAATCGTCAAACGATGAAATGATACTGTTAATTTCTATCGAATCCCTACGTTGAATTTGCCTAAAATCGCCGTTAAAGAGTTCGCACCATATTTCAAGCGCACACACTCTGTCACGTTCGACAAGTTCTTCTTCCGGCACACTCACAATCTCCGACCAATAATCACGACGCTTTGATAAGTCCCAACTATTCCAATCCGACGGAACACGTTTATCAAGGAAGTCACGGATAAGTCCCTCTTTAACCGACACTTCCCTATGATCTGACTGCACTTGTTTCGCAAGCTGTTCCGTTTCCTTTGACAAATAAAGCGGTTCATTCTGCGTATAACGCACTTTTGCCTCCGCCCAAATCTGATTAATTTCCTCATCGGTCAAATCGGTAAACACGCTCTTTTTTATCGGCACAATCTCCGTATCAACAGGCCAAAATCTTCTGTTACCGGTACGGTCACGAAGATAATCGCTGTTATTGCTCGTACCGAAAAATACACATCTTCGCGGGTGTTCCTGTACAATTCTGCCGTATGCCGCGCGGTATCTGTCCGACGTCTGCGACAGTATCTGCTTAACACTGCCGACTTCCGACTTATTAAGTGCCTCAAGTTCGCTTATCTCTACAATCCATTTACCCTGTATAACCTCGCACAATTCCTTACCCTCGAACGTCTTTATGCCGTCCGTAAACCACCTGTCAAAGCCGACTTTGCGAAGTATCGTACTCTTGCCTATGCCCTGTCTGCCCGACAGAATAAGCATATTATCGAATTTACTTCCCGGCTCATACGCTCTTGCGACCGCTCCGACGAACATTTTACGCGTCACTTCTCTTGTATATTCGTTATCCGCCGCACCGAGATAATCGACAAACAATGTGTCAAGTCGTTCCGTATTATCCCACGCAAGACCGTCCAAATATTCAACAATCGGATCATACGCAACACGTCTGTAAAACACCGACAACGCACGGAAAACCTTATCATTACCCATTTTAATGCCGTACACATATTCAAGATACCACTGCAATCCGTCCGTATCGGAATCCTGCCAAACACGTTTTTCAGGTGCGTCCTTATCCCAAGGCATAATGCCGTCAATCTCCGCATATCCCGTAAAATCGTTCATTTTGATTTTACCTTTTAAATGCGAATCATTCTCAATTATAAGAATAATATTATTAAGAGTTTTTTCGTAAGCGCCTGTATTTTCGTTTTTCTCCAACTTTAACGCCCACTGCATATCGTCCGTTTCTTCGTTTTCGATACCGCCGAAATCTTCTGCCGCTTTCTTTTGACGTTCCTTAAACATAAGCATTGAAACATCACTGTCACCGTCTATAAGCTTGCACATTGCCGAATATGACGGCAGTTTCGATACAGGTGTACCGTCCTTTGCGTCTGAATCCGTATCGCCGAATTTATGAATACGAACAAGGTCAAAACTGTTGCACAGCTTACCGCTTGCAGGGTCTGTTGCGTGGTTTGAATACGCAAATTTGCCGTTCTCATACACTACAAGTCCGCTTGAACTTGATCCGTCCTTGTATGTGTATCTGTCGCCTACGGCACACTTTTCGTACACGTCCGAAAGGTATTTTTCTATGCACGAATGTATATCGTACGTTCTGCAAAACGCACCGATAACGCCTTTTTTAAGCGTTGGGTCCTCTTGTTTTTTTACCTGTCTGTCCAACGCCTTTGTTGTTCTTGACGAAACGTACCAACTCGATACGTCGTGCCAATCTTCATATTTTGCAAGCACCTTGTCAACGTCAAGCGGTTTATTTTCCTCGTGTTCAAACACATACTCGCCATCAATGCTCGTACTCGGCCAATACATTAAACGGTGCGGCTGATACGTTGTGTCGTCAAACATATCTATACCAATATCATACGCCACCATTCTCGCAACAGCTTCGTATTCATCGGGCGTACAAGGTCTTGACAGAAGTATCACCAAACGAAATCTCGGCTTTTCGGCTGTGTGCTTGTGCGTTGAGTAAATGCAGTATGTAAAATCGTAAAACATTGAAATATTATCGCAAAAATCACTGTCGGCAAAGTCTGCGTCAAGCGTAAGCAAAATTCTGTTTTCGATACTTCCCGACTGTCGCTTGCCGTTTTTCACCTTACCGCCCACAAAACCGCCGACGTCCTTTATATCATCCTGTTGTGACTTCGGCATATTTGCAAATTCACCTTGCGTTTCGCTCGTCCTTGTTGTCGTTTTCAGCCTTTCGACAAAATCTCCCCACGACATTTTTGTATTTTTCCATAGTTTTGATTTTCTGTTTTGTCCCGTAGCAATTACTAAATCCAATTTATAACACCCCCTAATCTTTCATATAAAAATTACATTCGTATCCGTCCGCATTAAGCGGAAGTCCTTTCGCCCATTCAATCGGCTCACACATTATTGCCGCCAACTCCTCTGCACTCGACACGCCTTTCGGAACGTCAACTATAACCTCATCGTGAACGTGGAAATTAATCTTAAAACCTCTGTCCTCAAGCCGAATTATGCTTTCAGCCAAGCAATCCCTCGCAAACGCCTGTACTATGTTTTCAACAAGCTTACCGCCCCATGTTTCAAGTCTGCTCCAAGTTTTTGTTGTCTGATTCATACCCATATATGTAACGGCTTTTTTTCCAAATCTGTTTACTTCGATTTTCGGTTTAACGTAAGCGATTTTTCTTCCCGACGGCAGACCGATAAAAAGAATATTCGACTGTTTGTAAAAAGAAATATCGTGTCTAATCTTGCTCGGATAACCCTCAACCGCCTTAATCGCCGCATTCTCGACCGTTCGCCAAAATGCCGTTATGGCGGGATTTGAACTCCGCCACTTATCCACGATACCTTGAAGTTCTTCTTCGTCAATACCCATTTTCAAAGCACCCATACTCACCATAGCTCCGACACTTCCGCCGTAACCGAGTGCAAGTTCGGCAATCTTGCCTTTTTGACGTAGCGGATCGCCTTTGTGAATACTTTCAATCGGAACATGGAACATCTGACTTGCCGATGCCTCGTATATTTTTCCGTGAGTTTTAAATACTTCAAGTCGCCACTGCTCGCCTGCAAGATATGCAATAACTCTTGCCTCAATCGCCGAAAAGTCCGCTACTATAAATCGCCTGTCCTCACTCGGTACAAGTGCTGTTCGTATAAGCTCCGACAGCGTTTGCGGAACGTTCTCATAGAGCATTTCAAACAGTTCAAAATCGCCGTTTTCCACACATTCTCTTGCGTAATCAATATCTTTCAAATGATTTTGAGGTAAGTTCTGCACCTGTACAATTCTCCCCGCCCAACGTCCTGTACGGTTTGCGCCGTAAAACTGCAAAAGTCCTCTTATTCGTCCGTCATCGCAGACGCTCCGCTCCATTGCCTCGTACTTTGTTACGGACGTTTTCGCCATCATTGAACGCAGATATAGCACTCTTTTCGCCTTTAACGATATGCTTTCATCGGCTATAAGTTCCTTTAATTTTTCCTTGTTTAAGCTGTCGATTTTCTGCCCTGTTTCTTCTTCAAGCCACGCCTTTAGTTGCACAACTGATTTCGGATTTTCAAGTCCCGTTATTTTTTGTGCCTCATCATAGCACCTGTCGCTGTATTCCGTATTGAATTTGATTGCATTTTCAACAAAGTTTCGGTCAACTCTTACACCTCTGTCGTTAATTCGTTGGTCATACGTCCACAGTTTTTGTTCACTGTCGCATATCGGAAATTGGGCGAGTTTCTTTTTTATCGCACGTTCCACTTCAACGTCCTGTATGCAGTATTCTTTGAATACCTCCCACTTGTCGGGTGCGTGCGTTGGTAAATTCCTTGTACGTCCGCCGTTCGTCTTTGTAGGCTTACACGGTTTTGAGAAGTAATCAATCAATGCTTTTCCGCGTTTGTCCTTTTGCTCCTCCAAACCGAGTGCAACCGCTACTGCCGAAAGTGAAAGCGGAAGTCCGAGTTCAGACGCTTGTACCGCACTGCACCGCCACTGATTTACGGGCAAATTAATATTAAAATACTTACCGATACACGTTCTTTCAAAGTTTGCATTATACGCCGTTTTCAACATATCCTCGTCCGTCAATGCGTCCATTACTTCTTTCGGCAACGCCTCACCTTGTGCAAGGTCAATTATTTTTACTTCTTCATCATCAAACGCATACGCAAATAACAGGATTTTAAAATCGGGGGCATTCGCATAAGCATATACCCCCGATTTAATTAAATCAACACTTCCGTATGTTTCAATGTCGATACTGAGTGATTTCATTTTGTCACCTTTTAATTAAGAAAATCGTCGTCATCGTCATACAGTCCCGCAAAGTCATCCTCCGCAGTGTTTCGTCCGCCTAAAGGCTCTCCGTCCCTTGTTTTCATCAAATTATTAAGACCGCACGCAATACCTTTATTGCCGTTGGAGTTAAAGGCGTAAAACGAAATTGACGCATGACCGTAACAACCGCTGTAAAATTCCGTCTTGTCGATTATCGGCTGACGTGACTTGTCCACAATACCCGGTGCGGTTTTGCAGTTTGCGTTGACAAAATAGCTGTTTGCATAGTTTTCGTCGTCCTCTCTGTCAGTATCACCGTCACGCAACGGCAACTTTAAATTTGCGGGAATTTTACCGCCGAACTTCGCAATGCCCTCTTGCTTTGCCGCCTCGATTGCGTTGTTTATTGCCTTGATTGTCTTTGTGTCGCTTTTCGGAATGATGATACTTACCGAATACTTTTCGTCACCACCGTTGATTGATGACGGCTCCCAAACGTGTGCATAACTGAATCTTACTTCTCCTGTGATTACCTGTGTCTTTCTTTTTTCCATTGTTTTTGTTCTCCTTTACTTTATATCTTTAAAATCTTCTGCCGCTTTCTCTGCCGAGTTCCATTCGGGACGTTTGTCCTCCGAACGCACAAGCGTCGGCTTTCCCTGCGGTTTTATTACATATTCTCCGAGCAGTTCGTTAAATCTTGCTCTGCCTAAAAGTGCCTCTATTTTCGTGATGTTGAGTATTTCCTTTTTGTAAATACTCTTTTCATCATAGCCGGCTTTAATTAATACATCGGCGATTTTGCTGTCGTCCTCCGCATATTTGCGGTTACTTCTTCCCTCAACCACTTTAAATCCCGGATACTTAACGCCGTTATTAAGTGCCTGTTCCAAAGCATAGTCCTTTACGAGTTTCGACCACTTCGCAAGGTTTTCCGCTTGGTCTATTACCTCCGCAATTTCATCTTCGGTAAGTTCCAAAGGCGGTTTGAAAACCATTGCCGCAAGCCTGTTTTTCTCCTCCGCATACGCGCGGCATACGGCTCTTGCTTTGCAAAACCCGTCATCACAGTGACGTCCTGCTATACAGTCACCGTCACCGCTGTTCGCAAGTACGGCTTTAGGCTTTAAATCTTCGCCCCACTTAATGAGTTCGTCGCGTGTAAGCGTTTCCGTATCAATGTTATCAAGTCGTGGTTGGAATATCGTTAAATTGACCTTATGTATGTCGTATAGGTAGTCGTATTCGCTCAATGCTCCTAAGCCATATATTCTAAGCTGACTGTTCTTGTCTGCCGATACCTTTACGCCCTGTCCGTATTTAAGGTCTATTATTTCGATTATTCCGCCGCCGATAATAACGGTGTCGCCTGTACCGAATCCGTCGGGTACCCATTCCGAAAAATCTAAACGGCGTTCAAGATGAATCTGTGCGTCCTTGCATTGATTTTTCACTGCATTGTACCGCTCTAATACAAAATCACGATAACTGTCCGTGTATTCTTCCATATCTTCGGTTATATCAAGCGAACGTATCATTTTATGATACTGCACGCGTGTTATGTGGTTTAAAGCTAATTTCAGCTTTGCCTCACCCAATGAATGTGCGGTAGTCCCCTCTTTTGCATATTCACTGCTTTCGTCGGGGAATTTGCTTTCCATTGCGATTGACGCAGGGCAGTTTATCCACTTCTTTGACCCCGACGCTGAAAGTTTTGCGTGTTCTTCCGGCATTACTTCACATCTCCTATTCTTGTCATCGCCTCTGTGTATCGCTCAGGCGGTATTTCCGTTACTTTGTCGTAACCCATTTCTTGAAGCAGTCCCTTGGCCTTATCTCTGCCCTGCGACTTCGCATATTCACCGAATGCCTTGCGTACTTCTTCTATTGTGTATTCGGTTGTTGTTACTTCTGCGTTTTTATCCTCTGTCGGAGTATTGTCTGCCAGTACTTCGGCGGTATTATCCTCTGCCGGCGTATCGTCTGACGTCTGTTCCTCTCTTACAACGTTCGCCGATTTCTCAACTTCCGCCTTTGTCATCTCCACAGGTCCCGTCTTTTTGTTGAGTACCGAACATAATCCGTACATTCGGTCGAATACTTCCTTGTTACCCTCAAAATCTCTCTGTTCAAGCTTAATTACAATTTGCATTGATTTTTATTCCTTTCTGTGATATAATGTTTGTATAGATTAATAATCTATGTGCTTTTATTTGACCGTTATTGAGTTGCCGCTCTGACGGTCATTTTTATTGCGACTAAGTACCATCGCATTTACGAAAACACCTACCAAATGCTTTTCATTCGGTGTTAAATCGCTATACAATTTCAGTATTTCCGCCGTTTTCTCATCTGCCACTCTTCTCACCTCCTAATTCTGATATTTTATAGGTTGTCTGTATGCTAAAACTATTCCCCAAGATAATCCGTAACTGTACGGATACTGCAATACCTCTTTGAATAGGTCATACCACGCTTTTTCCTTTTCGTATGCATTGGCTTCTTCTTCCGTAAGTCCGTCGCGTTCATCGTCGCATACTGCGTCATCATCATCTATGCACGCCCAATCATCATCAATACAGGCGAAGTCGTCATCACGACAAGCAAAGTCATCGTCTATGCACGCCAAATCGTCAAATTCGTATTTCGTCATAGCTTTTAGTTATCTCCGCTGATAATCTTCGCAACACTCACTTCAAGCGGGTGCTTTGCTTTAATGCGGTTTGTTATGCCGTATCCTTTTGATATGTACGCCTTAATCGACTTGTTGTCATCGGCATTTAAAACCACAACATCATCTCTTCCCGTCATTACTACATATTTGTTCATTTGAAAATATTCCTTTCACTATAATATTTTGCTTAGGGTGTTCCTTGCTCTCTTTGGCAAATGCGTTAATCATCGGAAATACTTCTCTGTGAAAATATTCTTCCGTTTTCTCATTCTCTGTTTTTGGTTTTCTTTTTAGCATTCTTCCTGTCCCTTTCTGCCAATTTCCAACTTATGATTAGTCCGATACCGAAACTTATCAGTGCAATTCCTATTGTATTCATTTGTTTTACCTCTCTTTATCCTGTGAGCTTGTCCTATCGTCGGAGCATTAAGCTCCTTTTTCTTTGTTTGCTTGAATATCATTGTACTCGTCAACCATCTTCTGCGACGGCTCAACCGTTACATTGCCATACCCAAGCATATGATACATATTTTCTATATGAGGTTTCCAATGCTGAAACTGTTCATAAGCGGGTCTGTCTTTCCAACTGCCTACCACTTCAACGTGTACTTTAGGTTGCTTTCTCGGCTTTCTTGCCTTTTTGGTCTTTTCCGCCTCCATAATCTCCACCTCCTGCTTTAATCTATGTATTTCATTTTTTGTCCTATTACTTTGTACTAAGCGATCTGCTCCTGTTCCATTATCGGAAGTATACCCTCGCTCTTTAACAATGCATAAATAAACAATCTGCCTTTTTGTGTCCAATACGTATTTACTTTAGAATGTTGCTTGCCGTCATTTCCGTTTACAGTATGCGTCTTTGTACTTGTATAACCTTTTTCAGCATATTCCTTATACAATAGCCATATCCCGCCTTGCTTAAACTGTATCTTGTGTTCTTTTAAGAAATTGTTTAACCATTTTGCCGACTTACCGTAATCCTTTGCTATTACAGTGACAGATAATAAATCGGGGCAATTTAAAACTAAATCATAATATGACGCCTTTGGTTGAAGTTCCATAATCTGCTGTTCTTGAACTTTAACAGTAGTGTTTAGTTTCTTATTTTTCTCTCGTTCCAATTTTAATGCCGTAAACGCCTGTATAGCCAAATCGGGATTTTCCAATAGTTCTTCGGTCGCATACATTCCTGTTTTGCGTATCGCCGGTAATACATCAGCCGTAACCCAATGCTTAAACTTCTTCGCATTCGGCATTTTGCTTGATAAGATAAGACTGTACAAACCCGATTCGTTTATAATGATTGTTTCTTTATTCTGATTACCGTCAAAAAGCATGACCTTATGTCTATCTTCTTCATCTACATGGCGGTTAATATCTCGACTACCGTTTTGGTACTCGAGGATTTCCGCTACATCCTTACCGACAAACATAATCTCTCCGTTTACTGTTGTTGTTCTTACAGAGCCAAACTCTGCATTTTCAAATACCTTTAATTCTTCCATAACTTTAATTTTCCTTTCTTGCGTTTTCGTAAGTTAGATTCCAAAAAAAATTGAATCTCGTTCTTGTTCGTCAAGATTTAATCGTTTAGTTAAAATTTTAATCTCTGCTCTCGAAAAATCACCATTTCGTGATATTTTTCGATAAAGAGTAGATAAATTAATATCTAACCATTCTGCTACATCTTGCATAGAATAACCTCTTGCCACTACAGTACCCTTTAATAACTCTTTTTTAAATTCCATTATATCACCCACTTTCTTGCGTTTCCGCAAGTATAGAATAGCACATTAAACATTCTTTGTCAATACTTTTTCGCAAGTTTTTTATACTTTTTTGAATATTTTCTTGCATTATTGCAAGTGGCGTGCTATAATATCTTTAAAGGGAGGTTTTTAATATGGCATTAAAAGATGATTTAAAACAACGACGCATTGAATTAAATCTCACTATGGCAGAAGTAGCAAAAAAAGTTGGAGTAAGTGAAGCGACAATATCAAGATGGGAAAGCGGAGACATTGCAAATATGCGTAGAGATAAAATTGTTCTACTATCAAAAGCACTTAAAGTTTCTCCATCTTTTATTATGGGATTAGATGATAACCAAGAAACAGGCAATGAATTAGAGGGCGTATACTTTAGTTTAGCAAAAAATGCGCAAGACGAGGGTATTGACCCCGATGATATATTAACGGCTATTGAGATGCTAAAAAAGCTAAAGTCAAAAAGAAAGGAAAATGAATAAGTGCTATATCTGTCAAAAAAAGATTTATACGAACGTGTAGAAAGATTTAGAAGATTAATAGGCATTAATGATTCTGCTTACCCTTTAGATATATTTGATTTATGTCAAAATAAACTGTCAAATATTGCAATAGGCAAAGTAAACTTTAAAACTAATGATTTAAGAGGTATGGCATTTATATCTAACAACCTTCAACGCGAAAATCATGTAATTCTAGTAAATGCAAATAAAACACAAGCAGAAATAAATTATCATGGTACACATGAACTTATGCATATAGCAATTCAAAATAATTCAGGTGTTCAAGCATTTAAGTGTTATGATAAAGTTAAACCAACACAAGATTTTTACACTGAATGGCAAGCTAATGAGGGAGCCGCAGAATTTTTAGTTCCTTATAAACTATTACTACCGCTTATAAAAGAGAATTACAATAAACTGCAAGAAGATTTTGGTACATACTATTTTTCTGAAAACTGTTCTCTTCTATTTGGAGTTTCGAGAGTGGTTATGCAAAATCGCCTAAATGCCTTAAGTTATGAAATAGAACAATACTTAAATGGTACATCATTAGACAGTATAAGAATATTATCTAATTCGCAACAAAAGCGAGAAGGAATAAATACATTATCATTAAATCAGCTTGAAGATATTAGACTCATGCAATCGATTGAAAATTTTAAATAGACTGCATATTCCTAATTGAATTTATACTATAGAGATATTCTTTTATTTATACTATTCAAAAAGAAGGAAGTGATTATTATGGACATCATTAAATATTACGGCAGTGATGAAACCAAAACAGAGTTTATCAATCACGACAGTGAGCCTTTAATGGCAGTAATTGCACACGACCGCTCACACGCTGTTGTTTCATTGCTTGATGAGGGTTGTGAACATCACTTGTTGTTGGCAAAGGCTCTTGACAAATACAATATAGATGAATATTTCAGAATTATTTTTGATAACGAGGGTGCCGATTGGACCTTTGTATGCCCACCTAATTATAAAAATATAGCTAATAAAGAAAAACGTATAACGGAATTTTTTAATGACGGTGTTGACGCTATAACCGAATTTCTGAAACAAATCGGTTATGACGTGCCTATTAACGTACCAAGACGTTATCGCAGACATATGGACTATTTGAAAAATTCAGATTATTAAAAAAATCCCCTCAACCGCTACCAACAGTTGAGGGAAAAAGAATAAAGTGCATTTATACACAATATCCAAACCAATAATATTGTATCATAAATGCACTCTGTTTTCAATATAAAAATTAGAGAAAAGGAGTGTTATTTTTGTGCCGTTTTTTAGAAAAACGTGTACTGCATAACACAAGAAAGGGAGATTTACGATGAATGTAGCTATGTATTTACGAAAATCAAGAGCAGACGAAAACAATCCGCTTGAAACACTTGAACGTCACAAAGAAATTCTTCTTTCTTATGCAAAGGACAATAATTTAACGGTCATTGACATATTTGAAGAAGTGATAAGCGGAGGAATGTTATACAACAGAACGGAAATGCTGAAACTACTTGACGCTATTCCCTCGCACATATATGATGCGGTATTATGTATTGACCTTGACCGTTTAGGGCGCGGAAGTGCCGCAGACAGTGAAAAAATCTTTGACGTTCTTAAAGAAAACGATGTAAAAATTATTACGCTCAAAAAAATATATGACCTCAACAACGAGTATGACGAAGATTACAGTGAATTTGAAATGTTTATGGCTCGAAAGGAGCTTAAATTCATCACTCGCAGAATGAACCGCGGACGTATCAAATCAATCAACGACGGTTGCTTTGTGTCGGGTGCTCCGTTTGGTTATCGAAATGCCGTAATAAATAAAAAGCACACGTTGGAAGTATATGAACCGGAGGCAAAATATGTTCGTATGATATTTGATATGTACGTAAATCAAAGTATGGGTATTACTTCAATAAGCCGTCAGCTTGCAAATTTGGGTGTCTTGAGCAAGAAAAATACACCGCTCCACCCCACCACAATCGCCCGTATGCTCCGAAATCATACTTACATAGGTAAGATAGTGTGGAACAAATCAAAGTCTGTTAAAGGCAAAAATACGCAAGAAAAAACGAGTAAAGATGATTGGTTATATGTTCCCGGACTGCATGAGCCAATAATTGACGAGGACACGTTCAACAAAGCACAAGATATTATAAATCTGAAATACAAACCGCCTATGCGTACAGGCACGTTGCAAAATCCGTTTGCAGGGCTTTTAAAGTGTGCTAATTGCGGTCGGGCAATAGTTATCAATACTTCTAACGAAACCGTTGAAAAATACCGTCTTTGCTGTCGTACACTTGGTTGTAATAAGGCATCTGCATTGAGTATTGTAGAAGATAAAGTATTTGAAGTGCTTACAAAGGAATTTAAAGATATTGAATTGTCTTTGAAAAATATCCGTCAATCGCATAATAAAGATAAACTTTCCTGCCTTGATACAATAGCCACTTTGGAAACAGAATTAAAAAAACTTGATAAACAACAACTCCGTCTGTATGACTTGCTCGAACAGGAAGTCTATACAAAAGAACTTTTCCTTGAACGCAATAACGCAATTTCAGATAGAAGAAAAAAAATTAATGCCACGATAGCACAGGAACGTGAAAAATTTAAACTTGTGGATACATCTTCCGTCGAAGAACGACTTCCCCTTTTGCGTGAACTTCTCACTAATTACCACTCTCTTTCAGCCGCCGAAAAAAATTCCATTCTTAAAAATTTCGTAAAAAAAATTGAATATAAACGTGAAAAATCCGCTCCCAAGGGCGATATTTTCTTGAAAATCTATTATAAATAACTTTTTACCCACCTTATGTATCTTGTTGCCATAGCTGTATGGATAACAACAAGATACCCAACCAAAAAGAACATAAGCATTTTGCCTATGTTCTTTCTTAATTATATAAGGTTTTTAATATATTTTTTAGAAGGATATTCAATTTATTTTAATATTCAAATCTTTTAGCCGGATATGTTTTTAATAAATCCATATCTCGACCTGAAATTGTACAATCTTCTTTAGGGGTTTTCCAATAGTAATCGAAATATTCTAATAATCTTTTTGAGTTTCTGTTCTAAAATCACCTCTCAATGCTGAACATATAAACTCAGAATCTTTCTTTACTAGCGGTAGTCTTTCGTGCCAATTTTTATATACAGTACATGGTATGCCCAATCCAGTATCTAAAAAAACAAAACGAATACTATCATCAGTTTCTTCAGCAAATAAATACCACGAATTTGCTGAAGAAGATTGCATTGTTTTTTTAGTATAGGCATGATTCTTTGTGTTGTCCATTAATTCTACTAATATATTGTATAATGATATTGTTTTAATACGGTCAATATTACATATCGTCTGAACCATTTCACATGCCTCCCTCGCAATGTCAGGAGTATTTTTTGTTCCATGCCTAATTTGAATCTTATTGCTACGAGGTATTATGTGAGTTCTATTTGATTTTACATAGTCCAAAAAACCCGATTCGGTTAAAATGCGATGAACACTTTTGTCTTCAGGAAATGTACCTTTGAAACTGTATTTTTTTAATATGTTACTATGTAAATCATTCATTAATGCTATCAAATACATCAATGCATCCGTATCAATTTTTTGAATATCACTTAAATCCAAGAAGAAAATAACTTTTTTATTCGTTCTTTTAGTTCTATTCATTTGATACAGAATATAATTAAAAAAACCTATGGTTTCCTCAGTATTATCCATAATACTGAAATTTTGTGGGGCTTGGCATTTTATAGTAATCGAATGAACATCATGAATAATTTGATTGTCACATTCTATTTCTCTTTCCAACATATATCTTTCTGAAGTTCGACGTCTATTCTTGTTATATTTAGTGATAAACTTCAACTTTTTCTTACATCTATTATCATGCCAAATTTTATTTTTTATTTTCCTTTTTATAATATTCACCCCCGAATCACATTATGATTTTAACACAAAATATAACTCTTGTCCATATATACATAATATTTTTATATTTTCATTTTTAAGAGTTCAACCAATTATAATCATAAATTGTAGCTTTTACCTCATATTATTTACTATACAGGCCACAACGGTATTCACGCACAATAGTTCGTAGGTCCTTATAAGATAGTCCCAATCTCCCTTGCTCGTCACCGACCAATGCGCCGTAATCTTGCGCGGCTTGTACTGCCGTTCTTGCCCACGATGGCATGTTGCCATCGTTATAGTCATACACCATTGTACTTTGCACTACGGCTTTTAACTCCTTGTTTTCTATTTGTAGTGCTGAAATAGCCGCCTCCTGTTTCTCTATTAGATTTTTTAATTCATTGTACTGCTCCATAGTTAATTCCTCACTTCCTGTTAATCGTCTTTTGAAATTATCCCATAGCTCCGGCTGACGTACGAACGGTTCGGGACACTTTTTATCCCACACATCATAGTGTCGTAATACGTTTTCTACCGGCACACCGTATTTATTCATCAAATACCGTGTTAATTTAATTGTCTGTTCCACAATCCCGTCACGAATATAGTATTTACCGTCCGCACCGATACGGCTGCACATTTCAATCGAAATACTGTTCATATTCCTACAATACGGGTGTTTGTAAATTTTTGTACCACCGACAGCCCACGCCGCCCATTTATCGGGTACAGATTGATATATTCCGTCATCACCGATAAAATAATGTGCAGACGCACCACGATTTGCACCGCTGAAATAATTGCAGTTGTTCAATGCCGTATCGCCGTTATTTGACGTAAAATGAATGACGATATATTTAATATCGCCATTCCTATATGTATAACAGTTGGACGGGTGACACTGCGGACCCTGTTTGATTTGAATATCCATACTTATTCCTCCGTATCATCTTCGCCGCGCAGTTGTAGCAATATATCTTTCAACTTTTGTGGCATTCGCGGGTAAATTACCGCCACATTTTCCAACACGCTTATACCCTCATTTGCTATGTAAAACATAATGACAATTTCACGAATTGCGACGTTATCGCCTGTAATCTGTTGCAGGACGTTTGATAACGCTACTATAATTAATATAGTAATCTTTTTGAGCAGTCCTTTAAAACCAATCTCACTCGACATTGTTTTTGTGTAGATTGCCTTGATAATACCTGTCAGATAATCCAGCACCATTATCACCAACAGCGCCCATAAAATACTATCCCATTGACCGAATATTGCGGCGAAAAAACCGCCTACAATTCCAATAACCGTACTTGTCCAATTAAAAATCTTATCCATAAATTAACCCTCCATAATCTCCTGTTTCTCAGCTTCTGTAATAAAACCTGCTTTGACAAATACATCAAGCTGTTTCTTGGTATATAGCCCCTTTTTGTAATATCTTTTTATCAATGCCTTATTCATTGCTGACACCTGCCTTTAACTCTGCAATCTGTAGTAACAGCATTGCGTTGATTTCATCCTGTGTCAGCTCACCGTTCATAACAGACTGAACATATTGTTTCATATCCGACATACTGTCAAATGTTTTTGACTGTATCTGTGACAGCTGTTCTGATGTCGGCTGTTCCAACGTTACGTCTGTATGCTGAATTTTTGCAATTTCTGTGTCCATATCGAAATTGTCGTCAGTTTCGGCGAATTTGTTATTTACAACACTGCGTTTTATACGCAATATATCCCTGTCGGTATGTATTCCGTACACTGTGCCGTCAATTTCAACACCGTGTTCATAGAAATACGCTGTTCCGTTTTTCATATAAAATTTGTACATATTCGACCTCCTTAACTCCATGCAACCGTATTACCTTCAGCCACACAACCTTCGTCCAGTTGACCTATTGAGCTTGCACTTGTGACATTGCCCGTTACAACCGACGAAGCGTTAGCTTCGATAACGTACAGATTTTCTAATATGTTTGTTGCCGCAGATAATAGAATCACATTATCACGACAAAATGCCTTGTTTGCATAAAGGATATTATATCCCTTAACTTCTGTACTATCTGTTGTTATAATAGACAGATTTTTAATATAATTGTTTGCAAATGTTGCTTCTACACCCAAATCAAAAGCGCAGTCACCTTCTTTTACCTTTAATCCAAAGAATGTATTGTCATTGCAGATACTTCTCAATTTGACTGCTATACACTCGTTCAAATCTAACGAAATAAATACATTATTGGCTGTATTACCTGCCAGTGTAATATTACCGATATCACTACTATTGAAAATATTATGATTACAAAGACTGTTGTTACCGCTGAAATATATTTCCCCTTGTGGTATGGTGTTATCTTCAAATACATTGTTTATAAATATCGACGCTGATACAGACATTAAATATCCCGAATCTGAATTATCGGTAGTCCATATATTTGTAAATTTATTGTTATCTACAAAAACTTTTGTAAATTTCATACATGCACCTATATTGGTTTTTGTTTTTAAGCACCAACCGTCAATAACATTGTTTGTAAATTTTGAACCACTGCACATAATGATATTACCAACGGTACTATCATCTTGATTTACATCATATACTTCGCCTAATACACAATTATCAACGATTGCGTTACTATTGCCAAATAAAATCATAGGATTAACAGATGTTTGAGTACAGGTGGTGTTATCCTCTTGGAAATTTATATTTTTTAACTTCGCCATAATACCCAAGAAGAATATAACTTGACGTGCGGCAGGATTGGTATTTTTAAACGTAATTGAACTACAGTAAGTACCGTCTAATGTAACTCGTATACCTACATTTAATATAGCATTATAATGACCGAACCCCGAAACAAGCCCACTGTCCTGTGTGTTTTCGTTAGTCAGTACACAATCACCCATGATATATACTACCGTGCCTCGTATGGCTCTCGACAACGCCGCCTGTATTTTTAATTCGTCGTGGTCGCCGTCACACACGACAAATATTTGATTTTTTGAAATGTCTGTAACTGTTTTATCAATTTCGGTGATTTTTGTTGTATTGGCAGTAATTTTTGATGTATTCGTGTTAATATCATCACGCAATACCGCCACACATTCATCATCATAACAAACGGCCGACTGTATTAATGTTTTCTGTTCACACGCATTTCCCGTCGGGTCACCGTTTGTATAAAAGTTATCCGATACAATTCGGAATGAAATTGATTTAATTTCTTTGGTTACAGGGATTTCAATTTTAAATTTCGTTGTTTTATACGTTTCTGATGTGCCGTTTATCGTGATTGTTTTATCACCGGTATCAGTTGTTGTGTAATATGACTGTCCGAATGTTTCTGTTGTTGTATCAGTGTATGTAATCAATACGTCTGTTTCACCTATATTCAAACCGCCACTGTCGCAACCGTCCACAGCTATATGACGTGACGCCACATTGAATGTCAATTCTAATGTGGTTTCCGTTTTCGGTTTACGGCGAAAATTATCAACAACAAAATTGTGATACAAATACGTTCCGTTTTCAAACGAACCCGAATATGACAAATACTGTACACCGCTGTCGTCAGTGACTAATGTGTTGTCACTGTTGACGTATTTAGATAAATCATAAAACAGGTTATCCGTTGTCAGTTCTGTATTTATATCTGATATTTTTGCTTTCAACTCGTTGTCCGCCGCCTGTCGGTCCGAAATTTCAGTACTGATTTTTTCATTCAGTGAATGCTCTGCACCCTCTCTGTCCGAAATTTCAGTTGTCAGTTTTGTTGAAATTTCATTGACCGCCTCTAAAAACGAATTTTTATTATTGGTTTTTAGTCCGTTCAAATTGTTGATACCTGTAAACGTTTGCGCCCTGTTGTACATTGTTGTTACTGTTGCGGTGTTATATCCTACCGTCATTAATGCGATAGTTCCCTCTTCCGGTGACGTTTCAACATCTTCAACCGTCATTGTCAGCGTACCTGTTTCGGGTGAATAATATATACAAATATATTTGTCGCCGTCCTCACCTTTTCCGCAACCGAACATTGCGGATAAATCCGCCGCCTGTATTGAATAACCGTCTAACAGGATTTTTGATTTAACCGTGTTACCCGCTACTGTAACCGTGCCTGTACTGTGTCCTGCGTCGATACTGACAGCCATATCCGCCGCAGTCAATGAATATGTAACAGTATGCTTTGTCGTTTCATCAGTGCCGTACAACTCTGTTTTGTCAGCCTTTTTGCTGTCTGCTGTCTGTCTTTCGGTGATTTCACTGTCAATATTACGTTGCAGTTCATTATCCGCCGCCTGTCGTATTGTTACTTCGTTGCTTATGCGACTGCTTAACGAACTATCCGCACTTTCCCTCGCTTTGGTTTCGGCTGTGATTTTGTCTGCCAAACCTACATCAGCGTTGGTGCGTTGCGTGATTTCTGTGTCCAATTTGTCGGACAGTGTGTTGTGGTCGGTTTGAATTGCCGTGAAATTATCGCGAACAATCTTCCACCATTTCGATAAAAATGTTTTACCGTCAAAATTAAAATTTAATTTCATTTTATCAGTCCTTTCTAATCGTAATTGATTGGGATTTCATTAAAAAAACACGCCGTAAGCGTGCTATGGTGGTATTCGTCTGTACATTATGTCACCTCATTTTTGGTACGAAAAAAGCACTCACCGTTTTGGCAAGTGCCTTTCTTGATAAAATCATATTTTGTTGTTATTTGCAAGATTTAATCGTTTATTTCAACAACGGCTGTATCTCGTCGACAAATTGGTCGTACGGGATAACTTCATCTGAATCCATAACCGTTGTTTTGCCCGTATAAATCACATTATCACCGCTTACGGCTTTAAATGTTTTTGTATCGTAGTCGTAGTCAAATTTATATCCTGCGTCTTGAATTTTAGTCGCCACAAAATTAATCAACGCATAGTATACACCGTCTTTTTGAGTAATGAAAGCAGAGTCGTTTATATACTCTGTCGGTGGAGTGTATTTACTTGTAACTGCCATATTATCATATTCTTTCTTTTCTGATATTGTGGCGGTGCTTGTTTGGTTATCATACTGTACGTCTTTTCCTAATGCTTCACTCACTGCCCTTATCGGCAAGTATGTTGTATCATTGTATAGGAAATTATCGGCTTGTACTTCTTTACCGTCTACAACAACTTTGATTGTATTCGGTAAAACATTTATATTCTGCCATACGTCAGCCGCGTATGCTCCCGCACACGATATAACACCCATAACGAGCATACCGCATATAAAACTTTTCATATTCCCTTTCATAAAAAATACCTCCTTTGTAATACCTAAATTGTACCACAAAGGAAGATTTTTGTAAATATTTTTATGAAATATCTGTTATAAGTCCGCCCGAAACTGTTACAGTTTTTCCGTCTGCCGTTTGAAATGTTCCGCTTGCTCCTTGTTCAAACTTCCACTTATTTTTGCCGACTGTCGTGCCATTTCCCGAACTAAGTATGTCTAATCCATACGTTCTTAACAAAATTCCCGATATAGCGTTGTATATTTGAAAAATACACTTATTATTGTAGTATAAATTAAAATCAGTATATCTCATATCGTTGCTACTCGGTGCATTACACCACAAACCGTACCTGTTGCCGTCTGCATCGTAACTTTGAATACCGTTTTTGTCTATAACGGTCCTTGCTTCTGTGTCCGTACCCGTTGCAAATATACCCGTTATCGTTACATTACCGTTCTCGTCCATTTCGATTGTTTTCTTTTTAAGCTGATTAAACAGCTCAAAAACGAATTTACCGTCCATATTGCCGAGATTTATACGTCGTCTGCCCTTGTCGTCCTCTATGTACAGTAAATCACCGTCTAACAGCAGTTTTTTGTTATCTGATTCAACGGGGTTTTGGGTACTGTTCACCGTACCGTGAAAATAGCTTGTTTTCAGTTTATTCGCTCTGCCTGAATTTTTCTGAATAGTTTTAATCAGCTTACCCATATACCACGCGTGGTAATACGCATTAGCCAATGTAGGCTGACCGATTGTAACTGACGGTTGTTTTGCGCTGTATGGATAATACGTCATTGATACAATTCGCTGTTTATGTTCGATATTATCTTCAAAAACGTGTACTGTATCACCCAACGCAATTTTATAAAAATCACCGTACTCGGCAAGTTTACTCAAATCAACCACGTCACCCGTGATTGTCAGTTGAGGGCGGTCAAGTCTGAACTCGTTACCCTCACCCTTTAAGTCCCACTCACCAAACGCCTTTAGCTTTTCGGGGTCATCGTAATCGCTGTAATCTCGGTACGCCTCACGAATACCGTACTTCTCGATACCCTCTTTACTGTCAATGTACGGCTTACCGCCGTTTACAGATGAAATCGTCAAATCGTCCTTGCCGTACATATACAGTCTTGTCGTCAGCTCTTGTGTGTTTCTCTCGACTGAAAGACTTGTCATATTCTTTTTTATTGACATTCTCACGCCGTTATCCTTACCGATACGCTCCACAACCGCAAATCGGTAATTATCATAGTATATTTCGCCCCTGCCGTAAGCCTCTATGACGTTTTGTATAACATCATATGTATTTATCTTATCGGTCGGGTAAAAGTCGATTTTAACGCCGTCTGCGCCTATTCTCGTCATACCCATTTCCTTAAGTTCACTGTCGGGTATAAGCTCAAACTTTGTATCGGCTATCGCAAGTTTTATAACGTCGTATGGGTCAACACCAATCGTTGATTTTGTCACGTCCGTATCGTTGCCGATTGTCGGCAAGTGATGGTGAAGTGCGTCATCATAGAATATTCGGTTAGCTTTCACCGTCATAATTCTTGAACCGCTGTAATCTCGCTTTACAAGTGTAATGCGGTATGCTTGTCCTTCAACCGATACTATACGATTTTCTTTTATAAGCTCCGCTTTTTCGTCTTTCATAGGGTACTTAAAAGAAACTGTGTGCGTTTCCTGCAATCCCTCGAACACCGCCACTTCGTACGCCTTATTCAGATACGCAAGGCAACCGCCTGTGAAGTCTGTTTCGTTCCATTCGTGTAATTTAAAAGCCATGTTATTCACTCCATTTCATATTGTCAAAATCTACGTCGTACAAAAATTTAGGCGTGTAATTTATCTGTACAACTCCACCGCCTGTTACTGTTATTGTGTTATCCAATCCCGGGACAAGTTCAAAGAAATCGCCCGATATATCCGTCATAAGGCTTGTATTTCCGCTGTAAGCTATCTCTTTTTCGCAGTCAATAACAATATCGCCCGTATGCTTAACAGTGATATTTTTGCCGTTATTTCCTATTGTGAAAGGATTTGTTGCACCTGTTACGGTTATAATAGGTTTGACGTGTACATCACCGATATTCGATATGTTTTTGTATGTGCCATTACCGTTTAATGTTAAATATTCATCTTGACCTATCGGAATTTCTGTATCAAGCGTCGTATATGTATCAAGGCAAGGTCCGTTCAGCGCGTCAAATATAAGCTCCGAAAAAGGCTCTGCCTTATACGTCACTGACAAAACGGCTTTTCTGCCGTCGTGTTCGGGTGTATATGACACGCTGTCCATTACCCTTACGTTCCACTTGACAAACGGCATATCGTTAAAAATAAGCGTGCCTTTGCCCTTAAACCAACGGCTTATAGCGGTTAGCTTTTTGTTTAATTCTTCGGTACTGTCCGCACCGATGTTAAAATCAATCTGAAATTTTCGTGTATTGAAATATTCGTGACCCGACACGTCAGTAAAATCATATTCACCGTCTGTTTCGTCGGCACTTGCGGTAAACTCCTTTACCTGCGGAAATACGGGACGGTCCTTTGTTCTGACCGTCACTCGCTTAAAATCCGTTGTATTTTTGCCGTTAAATTCAAAACCGTTACGCATATCTTTCCTCCTATAATCCTACGTATTTGTTCAATGCATCTTGTTTTTCTTCCGGTGTCATTTGCATGAAGTTATTTATGATCTTCCTGTTGTCGCTCATTGAATTATTTTCAATTTTGAAACTATCGAATTTGTCAAGCATTCGACTTAGCAAACTTTCTATATTACCGCCTGTCGCCGAAACCTTATCGGTTATCGTTGCTACATATGCAGATATGTTGATGTCGGCATTTTGCAATCCTGTAAGAATGTTTTTCTTGCCGTCCTCCATTTGCTTGTATTCAGCCTCAAGACTTTCAATAGTGGCATTATTCTTTTTCTGTAGTTGGTACAATTCTTCATCACGTTGCAACTGTTTCATTTGTTCCTGCAACTCTTTGTACTTCTGTTGCCCCTTATCAGTAACTGAATTTGCGTACACATCAAGTTGTGCCTGTACCTCTGACATATCTGTTTTGCGATCCTGTACGTCCCAACTGTCACGAAGTTCTTGCTCTTGCTTTGAAAATTCGTCTTTGACATTTGAAATATAGTCTTGTTGCTTTTGGAGCAGTTCGTCAACCGCACTTGATTGCGACTTGTACAGTTCCATGCTGTACTTGTTTGTGTCGTCAATAAATTCCTCAAAACTGATTTTACCCGCATTGTAAAACTCTTTTACTCGGTCAATCTTGCGTTTTAGGAAATCTTCCTCGCTGTCACCATACTTATCCCAATCATCATATGTACTTCTTAACTCCTGCCATGCGTCTGCGTCTTTTTGCCACGCCGAATACTCGTCAGCATTTTTTTGAGCCACTGCGTCATAACGTTTTTCTTCAAGTGTCTGTTTTTCCTCGACGTATTTTTGATAATTAATAACGTCATTCGCATAAAATTCTTCAAGACGTTCCGCCTCTCTGTCGATACCTGCAATGTAGTCGTCTATCGACATACTGTGATACTTCTGCTGATGTTCAAGCCAACTGTCCGAGTAGCTTTTCATATCGTCATAAAGCGTTTCGCCTGCGTCCGACACGTTGTCAACATAATCGTCCCAAGTGATTTTTGCGTCTTGTAAATCTTGATAATTTCTGTCTTTTATACGTTTGAAAGCGTCAAGCGGTGTGTCGCCGTTATCACCCCAATCGTTAATTGCACTGTGTTTTTCAAGATATGCTTTAGATTGTTTGTTAAATTCTTGTGTCTGCTTTTGTGTCAGACTGAAAATCTGTTCTTCAATGTCAGCAATATCCTTGTCGTTCGACTTGAATTTCTCTTGAAATTCTAACCACTTTTCAAGTTCTTGTGCAGTCGTTACTGCGTGCGTTTTGGTGTAATGCGTCCAATCGTCCTTGGCTGATGTAAACGCGTCCGAATTGTCTTTTCCTGTTGCGTAATGCGGTATACCCATACCCGACATTATCGCCTTGGTTTGTGACGCTGTGTACACCTTTGCGCCCTTTGACAATGGCAACAACACGTCCTTGCCCTGCGGTATAAATGCACGTCCTTTGTCAACGATTAATTCTCGCGGGTCAGATATACCCTTTTCATCATTAACCATTGCCAAACCGCCCTCGAAGTTCTGCGTACCTTTTGCGACTTTCTTTTTGACGAACGTTCCCGTACTGCCAAAACGTGCCGCAGGAGCACTTTTATCGCTTAGTCCCTCTATAGACGAACCCTCAACAGAAACAGTATAATGGACTGTCGCAAATTTGTCTTCGGGTTGATAGCCGTCAGGTTCTGCACTATTCTTCTTAAATGTAACATTGCCCTCTTTGGGTGGTGCCGTATAGTTGTCGGGTTCTGTGCTGTCGTTAGTCCATATAACTTTACCCGTTGCAGTGATTTCACCCAACTTATTACCATTCAAATCGTTAATATCAAAACCGCCTGTATCTACATTAAATGTTATGGTAACTTGGTTGTTATTGATTAATTCCTGTAGCTTTGAATCAGCCGTATCTAATACAGAAATATCGCCCTCGGCACTGACTTGTAATTGTACATTGCCTGCGTTATTTATTTCCTCGACAGCATTTTTTGCGTTCTCGATAGCAGACACATCCCCGCTTGCGTCAATTTCAATATGTTTATCCTCAGGCAATAATCCCAAACTGTGCGCCAATGCGTCAACTTGCTCTGTGCTTAGTCCCAAATCGCCACCTAAACTTGATAGGTCTTTCACTAAACCACTTACATCACCCGACGCTACAGCCTGTTGAATATCAGAAAAACCGTTTTTCATTAATGCGGCTTTCGTGACTATTTCCTCTGACGTTAGTCCGATTTCTTTACCTTGTTTGACAAAATCATTTACAACAGCGTCTAATGCGTTATTATTAATTGCACCTTGTAGGTCTTGAAAACCGTTTTTAAACAGCGCTATTTGTGCGGCAATGTCTTGATTTTCAAACCCCAAATCAGTCATAGTTGATTTGATTTGTTTGCATACTAAATCTACAGCATTACCGCCGCTTTCAAAGACTTCCTGCATATCCTTAAAGCCGTTTAAATTCATAGCATCCGTTGTTGCGACTTCTGCCATAGCTTGTAGTGATTCTCTGCCGTTCTTGGCTCGTTCGTCCATGCTTTCGATGTTATCACTTATTTCACGATACGCATTTGATACATTTTGTATTTCTTGTATTACTTCGTCTACATCACCGAATTTGAATGTACTTCCCGTAAACCTTTCATATGCCTTAATAAAATCACTGTCTTTTAAACCATTTATGAACGATTGTCTTTCTAATGCCGCCGCCTTTATTCTCTCAGAACTTCCGTCTTTATATGCGGCATTCATCTCATCAACTATTGCTTTATACTGTGTTTTGTAGTCTGTCGCTTGTTGCAACCACCCACGCATTTCTTCTTGTTGGTTTTTATAATCAGCACCATAGGAACTACCTTTTTGAAGTGCGTCGTACCCCTCTGATACTGCCTTTTGTGCCTTTTTGCCTGATGTTAAATCCAATGCGTCTTTAATTTCGTTCGCACTGTCTTTGGCGTTTGAAACCGCCATTGCAAGAGCAGTGTCAAATTCGCCTGTATCAATCATCAGTTTTATGGTATCATCATTTGTGGTTTCCTTGATTTCTTGCATAATCGCATTTATGCGATTTTTAGCATTTTCAAGTTCTTCTGGATTTAATGTACCGCTGTTAATTGATGTATTCAGTTTTTCATATTCATTTTTTAAGTTTTCAAGATGTGAAACTTGACTATCGGCGTCTTGCCACGATTTATATAAATCCTTGTAGCTTTGACCCAATTTTGCGTTGTTTTCAATAGCCTCTGTAACGTGGTCGGCAACAACCTTATACCCTGCAACAACCGCCGCAGGCGCTAATACTGCACCGAATATCGGCGCTAATGCAGAAAATGAACTGCCTAACCCCGCAGTCGATACTTTTATCGCTGACGTTGCGTCTGCTATAATAGGCAATTTATCGCTGATTACTCCTAATCCCTCAACAAAATCGCCTGCACCCTTAATCACTCCGACACCGACTTTTGACAATGCACCTAAAGCAATGACCGTAGCACCGGTATTAACAACAACTTTCTTTTGTTCGTCTGACATTTGCGACAATCCTTTTGCAAAATCGGCTACTGTGGTGCTTGCGTCTTTTATTGACGGCAACATTGTTTCGCCGATACTTCTTGCCGCCTCAACAATATTGTTTTTGGTAACTGACAACTGTGACGCAGTTGTTTCAGCCTTTGCGTCAAACTCGTTCTGCAATGCAATGTTTTCGTTCCATGCTGTATTTGAACGTGTTACCGCCTCGGTGATACCTGCCTCACTGTTTGCCAAACGTAACAAAGAATCACGCAAACGCACTTCGGTAAAGCCCATATCCTGCAACATACTGATTGCGTTTTCACCTGCACCGTCGGCATTTTGTAGACCTTTGATGAATGCGTCTATCGCCTCGGCAGGAGATGAATCAAACAAATTCTTAAATTCTTCTGTTGTCTTTCCTGTGATTTTAGCGAAATTCTCTAATTGTACGCCTGACGAAATCATTGAATTTAGTTCGGTGCTTGTGTAGCCTAAACCATCAGCCAATGACTTGAAGTCTTTGCTGTTGTTTGCGGATAGTAGTTGCAAATCTCTTAATGACATTCCTGTTTTGTTCATAACGTCATTAACCTGCGTATAACCGTTTGTAGTTGCCATTTGCATAGCAATCATAGCCTTACTGAACGCACTACCACCCATTTCAGCCTCTATACCAACGCTTGACAATGCGGTTGCTATACCTAATATGTCGGCTTGACTTAATCCGATTTGTGTACCTGCACCAGCTAAACGCATAGACATATTAGCTATATCCGATTCTGTTGTAGCGAAATTGTTACCCAAATCAACTATTGAACTTCCCAAACGGTCAAAATTTTCTTGGTCCATTTTTGTAACGTTTGCGAACTTTGCAAGTGTTGCCGCACCCTCTTCGCCGTACAGATTTGTAGCAGTGCCGAGCATTGCCATTGTTTCAGTAAATTTAGATATGTTTTCAGTTTTTATACCCAACTGACCGCCTGCCGCCGCAAGTTCGGTTAATTCTGCCGTTGTTTCAGGAATGGCAGAATGTCCGTTTATTCCGACAGTCGTCATATCTATAATTTCTTGCCTAATCTTTTCAATCTGTTCAGGTGTACCGTCAACAGTTTTCTTTACATTTGCGAAATTGTTCTCAAAATCTATCGCAAACTTGGCACTCGCAACACCGCCCGCGGCAAGTGCAGTCGCCGCATACTGTAACGGTTTAGTTACAGTATCTATACCCTCACCGACTTCTTTCCACCGCTTACCTGTATTCTGTAGGTTTTGCGCCTCATCTGCACGTTCAGCGGCTTTTAAGCCTTTCTCATATTCCTCGTATTGCTCTGTTGCTTTTTTGACGGTTGCTTGTGCGTCGGTATATGCCTTTTTACTTCCCGACAATGCCGCCTCTTGCGTACGAATAGAATCGGATATACTTTGACTTTGCTTTGTGTATGCCTCAATCTCGGTATTTACCCAATTCAATGCCTTTTGATTGTCTTTATACGAAACACTGTTTTTGTCAAGACTTTTGTTCGCCTCTGTCAGCAACCTTTTCTCATTTGAACGCAAAGAAATTTGTTTATCTAATTCCGTTTTCTGCGCTTTCAGTGCCGTAACATTTTTATTTACAGACTTGACGTTATCCTCATACGCTTTTTTTGTATTCGTCAATGCCGTACGGCTTGTTTGCAAGGTGGTTTGTGCGTCTTGCATTTGCTTTTTATATGCCGTAAGACCTTTTGTACTTGTATTATTATTTTTGCTTTGCGTCTGCTCCAATTTTGACAATTCACTTTCAACACTGCTTATTGTCGCCTCTAAGTCGGACGCATCACCTCTTATTCTTACTACTAATTCTGCCGCGTCAGCCACTACAAATCACCTCACTACATTCCATAAAACATTTTTAAATACGGGTCATTTCCCGTATATTCTTCTTCCTCGTCCTCGATTATAACTGCAAGTAATAATCTTGGGTCTTGTTTTGCCAAATCATTCGGCAATATACCGTGATATTTCAGCATTGTCCCATATAAATCGCTTAATCTTCCTTTTCGGTTGCCTGCTCCGGCAGGCTTTCCTCGTTTTTTCCCGTAAAATCGTCCATAAACCACTTCATAACTTCACGACACATTCTCATTTTTGCTGAAACAGCCGTGTCCAAAATATCTTGTGTCGCCTCTGTACCCTCAAACAGATAGTCAACGGCATCTGCACATACCGACGTAGCCGTTACTTTTTCACCCTCTGCAACGTCCATATATTCTTTTTCAACCAACGTTGCCGCACCGAAACACCACGGTTTTGATACATACTTCTTTTTGTTGTGTACAAATGTTAATACTCTTTGCATTGTTACTCGCTCCTCTCTATACGAAAAAAGCACGCCTTTCGGCGTGCCTTGTCTTAAAGTTCTTTCTTCACAGGATACCAATTCATATCGGTAAACCACTTTTCTTCAAGTTCCTCTACTGTTACACCCTCCGGCAAATCGCACTCATCAATAACATCATAGTATACATTGTTATAATCAGGCTTAACAGCTGTAAATGTTGCTTTTGCCGTCTGTCTTTCAGGCGCACCGCTTGACGGAGCTGTCTTTGCTCCAACGTGGGAACCAAAACTGTATGAGCCTTTTCTATATCTGATATATCTGAATCCCGACTTGTTTGGGTCTTTTATTTTTACTTTCCACGCTACACCGAAATATACTGTCTTACCATTATCAGTGAAACTTAATACGCCGTTTTTCAATTCCAATCCGCGCCACATTGCGTCGACTTCAGGCGGAATATCGGCGTTTGTCAATTCGTGTCCCAACTTTTCAACATAGCTTACTACATCATACGCCCCATTGTCTGCGTCAAAAACATCACTACCGCCTGCGTCTGTCGGAGCTATTTCAACGGTACCTCTTAGGTGACACGGCTCTTTATATGTAATACCCTCTGCCGTATCCGATTCAACTTCAAAAAATGTGTAGCGTTCTACACCCGTTATAACCTTACCTCTTACTTCTTTTCCTGTTGCCATAAATCAATCATTCCTTTCTACTACTTTCGTAAATCTCATTGTCCTATGTTTTATACTCTTGTCGTCGGGATTGGGTACGTCCATTGTCATTTCGTGATAATATTCATTATCAGTCAACAATTTATATACCCTCTCCGACAATTCAAAACACGTTTGCGGATAATCGGCGTAAATATCAATCTGAACAGTCGTATCATTCGTAACGACCGTATTGTCATATGACATTGAGCCTTTGTCCGTTAGCGTGTAATATGCTATTGCGGGCAATTTATTAAAATTATCGGGGTAAGCAAAGCATACACTTACACCGTCTATCTGCTTTAAAATGTCCCGTAATTCCAAACCAATATCAAACACCGTACCCCTCCTTGAATTTTGCGATTATCTCGCTGATGTTATTTTTCAGTGCAGGTACGAGGAACGGCTGTGGTGCTTGCCCCGACGTTGTGTAAAATCGACCGCCACTGTAATACGTCCAGTGTCTTTTTGACGTATGCGAAACAGATTTGTCGCCCTTTGAGCCTGTGCCAAATTCGACATAAATGCCGTAATCGGCAGTCGGACCGATTGCAACGCTGTCACCGTCCACTTGGCTTACGATACTGCCTTTTAATCGCCCTGTTGCAACAGGACAGTTTGCCACTGCGTGCGCTCTTACGACTTCACCCGCCATTGCCAAACCTCGCTGTATTTTATCGCCCGACGCATACTGTGTCAGCTTGTCAACAACGTTGTCTATCCCTTCGATTGAAAAATTCATTTCAGCCTACTCCTTTCGAGCATTGCTACCAAACCGCTGTCCCATTTCTGCACATATGTTATATCATATATGTCGCCGTCATATTCAACCCTGTTACCGACCTTTACGTCGTCTGACATATCGCAGAACATACGCATTTGACATTCTATATCTAAACCGTATTGCTCTCTTGCTCTGCCACCGCTGTACGGTTGTACATCGGCTTTAATTTCGGACAATACAGTCTTTTCGGTTTTACCTGTATAGTCGTCAATTTCATATTCTGCGATTATAACAGTTTTATCGTAAAAATCACTGAATACTGATGTCACTCGGAACACGCCCCTTTCGTTTACGGAACGGGTCAAGGCGTTTATAATAGTTGCTGAAAATCTTATCGTTGTCGGTTTCGGTATATGTCACGGAACGTTCGCCCTCACTTATGCTCTTGACTACTTCGGGACTTTTACTGTCCCCGTAACCTTTCGCCCTGTACATATCCGCCGCAATCTTCGGAACAAGGCTTTCAAGCTGACGAGGCAGTACATCAATATGACAATACGCCATAATCATATTAACCGTGTCCTCAATCAAAAAGGACAACAAGCTATCTTGCTCGTCGTCCTTAATTCCCAACAACATTTTTAGTGTCCCCAACTGTTCCATATTATTCACCGCTTACAACGTCGGCACTGCCCGACTTTCTCGCCTTGCCGTCTGCGGTAACTTCCGCAACTGTAATCTTGTGACCGTTTGTCGCAGTGATTTCGTCACCGTTGTTAAACTCTGTCCACTTCGACAAATCGTCGTCATATGCAACGCTTGGAGCGGTGCTTGCGGCAGTCTTGTAAACCAACTTGTGACCGCCGATAGGCTTTGGCGATACCGTAATAACAGTGTTGCCTGTTGTGCCGGCAACCGATTCAACTGTCAATTCGCCGAGTGTCGGAACACCGTTCTTAAATGCGGCAAATGCGTCGTCCTTAACAACAAGGAAACCTAAACGCATAGTAGCCTTGATTGCAACCATATCTTGCTCGGCAAGTGATAGCGGTTTACCGTCACTGTCAAGAGTGCCTTGTAGTGTTGCTTCTGTAAGAATTTCATAGTTGATACCTGCACGCATACCGACAACGGCATACTTGAAGTTACCTGTGATAATATCGGCACGTTTATTGTCCCACGCACCGTTACGTACAAATTCGATAGGCTGACCGTACAGCTCACCGCCTGTTGTACCGTTGACATATGCAGGTGCGCCGTTTGCGTCACGTAGCTTTCTTAGCATATTCTTAACACCGATACGACCGATAAATCCCGACGGGTCATAGCCGTTTTCTTCAATCATTGACATTG
>OHAN01000471.1_pt1 | contig 41518 bp, 66 predicted proteins | sample 1577121 | NCBI WGS metagenome assembly OHAN01 (sample SAMEA3541554, study PRJEB24748) | human gut metagenome | biome: human gut; feature: human-associated habitat; material: faeces | place: China | collected 2012 | reverse complement strand
GTAAGGAAAAAATCATGCAGCTGTTGGGAGAAGATAAAAAAGAATTACCAGAAGGGCAGTTATCAATATTTGATTTTATGTAAAGGAGAATTAAATGATTAACTATTTGATTACAGCATATTTAGTTTTTTGCGGAATTGTTACAAGAGATGCCTTAACTTTGGTTGCAGCAGGTGTATTTGCTGTAGCAGGAGCTATTGCATGTGCAGATTTTAGAGGAGGAAAGAAATGAATTTTATAATTACACAAGAACGTGATACCATAATCAATTTGCAGAATATTTGCAGTATTCGTTGCTCCAAGCATTACAGCAACGGAAAGTCAGCTATTCTTGCAGATACAATAGATGGCTCTGTATTCGCATTAGGAATGTATTCGGAAACTGAATTGATGGAACGTGCGTTTGTGACTATTACTTGTGATATCGCTTATGGCAATGATAAGCCAATTATCAAGGTTTTGAAAGAGGAGGAAATCAAATGAGTGGAGCAGCAGGATATGTAGAAGCAGGGCATCCAGGTTATACAGAGGACTACCCCAAATATATGCGGGCGATAAGAGCCGAGCAGATTGAGGCATTTAAGAACGGCTTGAGTGTAGGCAATATTCTCACAATCGTGAGAAAGAAGCCGATTTACGATGAGAATCAGAAGATTGTAACATACCAGTATAGCAGTAGATGCTATGCAGTAACGGCAAAGTATCCACATGTGGTACAGCTTGAGACTCAGAGAGGCGGTAGAGTCCACAAGGTAACGATGGATTACAATAAGCTGTATATTTTAACAAGAGAGGTAACGGAGGAGGAGAATGGCTAAGAGCATTTTGCAGAATCGCAAGGAATGCTACATTTGCCGAGAACTGGTAGGGACAGAAATGTCCCTGCCAGACACAGGGCTTGAAATGCACCACATTTTCGGAGGGACAGCAAACAGAAAGCTATCCGAGAAGTACGGCTTAAAGGTTTGGCTATGCCATAGTCACCACAACGAGCCGCCCTGCGGTGTACACTTTTGTAAGGAAGCAGCGGAAAAGCTGCACGAGGAAGGGCAAAAGGCATTTGAAAGAAAATATCCCAATGATGATTTTAAAACGATTTTTGGGAAGAATTACAGGAGGTAAGAAATGGCAGAAAGTGAGTGGAATCCAAAAATTGGAGACAAGGTATACTGTGTATGTGAGTACTACACAAGTGATTACACGATGAGATATAAGGGACTGGAAGGGTTTAGAAATTACGGACTTGAGGTAGTGGAGAGCATTGTAAAATCTCCGTACAAGTGGAAAAGTGGTGGGCTAGGCTGCGTATCTGTGTGCTTGCACAGAGAGGTGGGTGACAATGCCAATAACTTATTCTATTGGAAAAAGAGCGACCTAGGCACAAGATTATTTTCTACACGAGAGGAAGCTGCGGCTGTAGCAGATGTTCGTGCTCACAACATGGACTTGGGAATGTGGGGGAAGAAGTACGAGAACCGTCCCATGTACAAGAACTGGTTGCACTGGGAAAAACCAGAAATGCGGAAAAATGGAGCAGAAGCCACAAAATCTCCAGAAAATGGAGCAAAGACCAGAGAGCGCACAAAGAGAAAATCAAAGCAGGTATTTAAACGCAAGGCAGAGCTACCAGAAGAAATCTATACACAGTGGAGAGACGGAAAGCTTACAACCGCAGAAGGGGCAAAGATAATCGGGGTAGCAGCAGTAACTTTTGAAAAGTACGCATACGAGCAGATAAAAGCCAGAGGAGAAAAGCACACAGGATATTCCAGAAACAGAAAGAAACTTGAAATTGAAAATTTTGAAGAAAATTATCAGAAATGGAGAGACGGCAAGTTAAGCGGAGTAGATGCTGCTGAGAGATGTAAGGTATCACAGGCAACATTTACAAAATATGCAAATGAGCAGCTTAAAGCCAGAGGAGAAAGTAAAAAAAGCTCTCCACATTGCCCTCTTCCAGATAATTTTTATGAAATTTTCGCAAAAGTGGATAGCGGAAGAATCCCGATAGCAGAAGGTGCAAGGCAGTGCAATATGCCGTATCGCAGATTTTTATATCAGGTGGAACGGGTACGGAAGGAAAAGAAAAACTGAAGGAGGATTAAACATGGAAATTGCAGTATTTGTAGCAGGAGTATTTACAGGAATCATTGTAACTATCGTTTTTGCATTGTGTGCAGCAGGTGGTGATGATGATTGAACACATCACGCTATAAGAACTGGTGGTACAACATAGTACTGGGAATGATTAACCACTATGCAAGGGCTACACCCAATACGCGGCAAGGAAAATTGATAGAAAAGGCAATGGAGCAGGCTGTAAAAGAAACTGCAATAAAGCATGGGAATTACAGAGATAGGCTGCAAGCTATAGAATTGCTATTCTTTGAGGGCTACAGCGTGCCTAAGGTATCAATGATATTAAGTTTCTCGGAGCGCACAATTCAGCGGTGGAAAATAGATTTTGTAAACTTCGTTGGAAAAAATGCAGGTTTCTAAAAGTTGGCACAACATCAATCAAAATCAGTTCTACAATATGGGAGTACGGAGAAAGCTGTTGACGACTCTATACACCTCCTATAAGCCACAGGCGGTAAAAGTGGCTGAGTTGATACACTCCCCCAGTGCAATTCTGGTTCGCCACACCCTCAGGGTGCATAGCCGTCTGGAAAGGCGGCTTTTCTTGATATACGGAAAGCAGGTGAACAAATTGGCAAGAGCACCAGATGCAAGGATTGATCAGGCAAAGGAATTGTACTTGCAGGGTAAAAAATTAACCGAGATTGCAAGTCAGTTGGGCTTGCCAGAAGGGACAGTTAGACGATGGAAAAGCACTTATAAGTGGGATAAGGGAGACACCGAGCGTTCGGAAAAGAAAAGCGAACGTTCGCTAAAAAATAACGAGCGTTCGAATAAAAGGAAAACCCTAGAGGAAAGAGTTGTAGAGTCCGAAGTTAAGCAGGTGATGGAGAATCCAAAACTGACAGATAAACAGCGACTTTTCTGCTTGATCTACACACGCTGCTTCAACGCGACCAAAGCCTATCAAAAAGCGTATCAATGTAGCTACCAAATGGCATGTGGGCATGGGCATGAACTGTTGAAAAACGTTGAAATTAAAAACGAAATCATGAGGTTAAAGCAAGCTCGGATCAACCGAGAATTTTTAAGTGAGCATGACATTTTTCAAAAGTATATGGATATTGCATTTTCTGATATCACCGATTATCTAATCTTTGGAACGGAAGAAGTTCCAGTGATGGGGTTATATGGCCCGATCAAGATTAAAGACCCCGACACAGGAGATGAGAAACCACTTACCAAAATTGTTAATGTTGTCCGCTTTAAGCCCTCTGCCGAGATAGATGGGACTATCCTTGCAGAAGTTAAGCAGGGAAAAGATGGTGCGAGCATAAAACTAGCTGACCGTATGAAAGCACTTGATTGGCTGGCAGCGCATATGGACTTAGCTACAGCCGAGCAAAAGGCAAAGATAGCACAGATCAACGCACAAACCGAACGGCTAAAGCAGGATAACGAGCAGGAAGAGCTTGCTGACGACGGATTCCTACAAGCACTTGAAGGTAATGCTGCTGCGGATTGGGAGGGCTGGACAGATGAGCCTGATAAAGAAAGTTAAACAGTTTTTTCATTTTAAACCATTCTCTCCAAAGCAACGTAAGGTGCTTAATTGGTGGTGTGATACATCCCCAGTAAAAGATATGGAGGGCATCATTGCAGATGGTGCTATTCGATCAGGAAAAACACTGAGTATGTCACTGGCTTTCATATTTTGGGCTATGACTACCTTCGAGAGCCAGAATTTTGCAATGTGTGGTAAAACCATTGGATCATTTCGCCGCAACGTTCTTTTCTGGCTAAAGCTGATGCTAAGAGCCAGAGGCTATAAAGTAGAAGATCATCGAGCTGACAATCTGATTATCATATTGAGAGGAGAAACGGAGAACTACTTTTATGTCTTTGGCGGCAAGGATGAGCGATCACAAGACTTGATACAGGGTATCACGCTTGCAGGTGTATTTTTTGACGAAGTGGCTCTTATGCCTGAGAGCTTCGTTAACCAGGCGACAGGACGTTGTTCTGTTGATGGTTCAAAATTCTGGTTTAACTGCAATCCTGATTCACCTTCGCATTGGTTCAAGGTAAATTGGATAGATAAGCGCAAGGAAAAGAAACTGATTTACCTGCACTTTACCATGGACGATAACCTCTCACTCTCAGAAGAGATCAAAGAGAGATATCGTAACATGTACGTGGGAGTGTTCTATAAGCGTTATATTCTCGGACTCTGGTGCATAGCTGAGGGACTTGTATATGATATGTTTTCGAAAGAAGAGAACGTGTTGCAAGAAGAACCTGACACAATCGGAGATTATTACGTTTCTTCTGATTTTGGTATCCAGAACGCAACGACATTTCTACTTTGGCGCAGAATTGCAGGAACAGACGACTGGCTATGCCTGAAAGAATACTACTACAGTGGGCGAGAGAATAGTCAACAAAAGACAGTGGGACAGCTTGTAGACGGACTTGCGGAAATGCTAAATGGAATCAAGCCAAAGCAGGTAATCATTGACCCCTCTGCTGCTGCGCTGAAAGTAGAGGTAAGAAACCGAGGGTTGCATGTAAAGGATGCGGATAACGATGTAACGAATGGAATTTCAGACGTTTCAACTATGCTGCAAACTAGGCGATTAAAGTTTATGGCTTGCTGCAAATACACCATAAAAGAGTTTGGGGCTTACGTGTGGGATCAGAAAGCCCTAGACCGAGGCGAGGAGAAAGTGGACAAGGAAAGCGATCATTGCATGGATGCAGTACGATATTTTGTAAGAACCAAGAGATTGATAAAAAAGACAAGAGCCGCACTTGATGCAGCAGTAGCAAGCGGCAATTACATGCTGTAAGGAGTATAGATTGAAAACATATCAAGATTTAGTAAACGTCCCAGACAAGGGCAAGGGTGATTTCTGTGCAGAAGCTGTGGCAGAGTTCAGAGGAACAAAGGAGTACGCAGAAGCCAAAGACGGTGAGCGGTACTACAACAAGCACAACACTACAATAGAGCAGTTCCAGAAGTTTTTATACACTGTGAGCGGAAAGCGGGTAAAAGATATTTTCTCAGCAAATTACAAGCTTAAAACGCTCTTTTTCCGCAGACTGTGCCAACAGCAAGTGCAGTATGTACTAGGAAACGGCTTGAAGTTGGAGAAGCCAGAGAACAAAGAAAAGCTTGGGAAAGATTTTGATTTTAAGTTACAGCTTGCAGCAAAAAGAGCTATGGCAGGAGGCAGAGCTTTCGGCTTTTGGAACTTAGATCATCTGGAAGTGTTCGGGTACGCTGATACACCATCGCAGCCGGGTTTCTGCCCTCTGTACGATGAGGAGACTTCACAGTTGATGGCAGGAATCAGATATTGGTATCGCCAGATTGGTCTTGACGTTATTTTCCACTGCACACTGTATGAGCCAGACGGCTATACAGATTATACACAGACCAACAACGACCCAGTGCAAATGAGGGATAGAAAGCACGGATATATCAGAACAGTAAAACGCACGGCTGTAGGAGTAGATGAGGAAATTGAAAGCAACTATTCAGAGTTGCCGATCATCCCATTATATGCCAATGACTCACATGAGAGCGAATTGGTAGGCATCAAAGAGAGCATAGATTGCTACGATTATATCAAGAGTGGACTTGCAAATGATATTGATGATACCGCAGGATTCTATTGGATACTGAAAAATGAGGGAGGTATGGACGATCCAGACCTTGCAAAATTCATTCAGCGTATGAAGTCCGTAAGAGCAGCTGCAGTTGAGGATGGCACAGAAGCAGAAGCTCATACACTAGAGATTCCCACGGACGCAAGAAACACCATGTTGGAAATTCTCAGACGTGATATATACGAGGACTTCCAAGCTTTGGACGTTTCCACTCTCTCGGCAGCTGCAAAGACTACGCAGGAGATTCAGGCGGCTTATCAGTCGCAAGATAATAAGTGTGCGGATTTTGAGTATTATGTTTTGGATTTCGTGCAAAAGGTTCTTGAACTCGCAGGAATCAGCGACAATCCTACTCTTACTTGGAACAGAGTTGTAAACCAAAGTGAGCAGACAAACATGGTGCTATCAGCTGCAAACTATCTTTCTGACGAGTGCGTTATACAACATCTTCCGTTCCTTACTCCTGAGGAAGCTATTGCAGAAATCGAAAAGCGGCAGGCAGAAGAAATTAAGAGATTTTCGGCAGACGATGAAGAGGACGAGGATAACGAAGATGAAGGGACTGATACTAAGTGAGTAGTTACTCCGACAAATACACAGAAAAAAGGCTGAGAGAGGTAGAAAAGCGGCTGCAACAGGTATATCAGGAAGCACACAAAGAACTGAAAGAAAAGGCTACGGAGTACTTTAAAACGTTTCAATCACGCTATTTGAAAGAGTATAACGCATACATGGAAGGGAAATATACAGATGCAGAGTTCTTCCAGTGGGTCAGCAATCAGGTAGCACGAGGGGCAAGGTGGGAAGCTCTGAGAGATCAGATGGCAAGGCGACTCACTGATGCAAACAAATTGGCGACTGACTATATCAATGACGTTACCCCTGAGGTGTTCCGCGAGAATTATAATTATTCAGCCTATGAAATCGAGAAGGGAAGCGGCATAAGCTTTGATCTTCTGGACGAGGACACAATCAGGAGACTGTCCGAGGGTGAGATTGAGTTGCTACCACCTGCAAGAGTAGATATCCCAAAGGATGAGCGATGGAATCGCCAAAAGGTGCAGAATGCAGTGCTGCAAGGTATCTTACAAGGGGATGCAGTGAGTGATTTGGCAAAACGGCTAGAAAACGTCACCAACATGAACCGCAGCGCAGCTATCAGAAATGCAAGGACGATGATAACAGGCGCACAGAATGGTGGGCGGCAGGAAAGCTATAACCGTGCCTCTGCCATAGGGATTGAGATACAGAAAGAATGGATGTCGGCAAACGATAACCGAGTGAGAAATTCACACAGGCAATTAAATGGAGTAAGGGTGAGGTATGATGAGCCATTCCCAAACGGCTGTATGTACCCTGCCGACCCTAAAGGCAAGCCGTGCGAGGTATACAACTGCCGCTGTACTATGGTAGCAATCACAATACACGCAGATCAGACGAGGAGAAACGATCACAGCGTAAAAAGTTATAAGGAGTGGAAACAGAGACATGGGAAGTAGCATAAGAATTGAGATTGATAATACTGATGCTGTTATCCGTGCCAGCCGCGATCAAATCAAAAAAGCACTAGAGGAGTGCGGACTGACAGCGGAACGATATGCCAAGGAAAAATGTCCAGTAGACACTGGAAACCTGCGCAATAGCATCACACACCAGATGGACGGAGATAGCAAGGTACTGATAGGTTCTAATGTAGAGTATGCACCGTATGTTGAATTAGGTACTGGAAAGTATACGGACGGGGGTAGAAAAACCTCGTGGGTATACGAGGATAGCAAGGGCAACTGGCATATGACGAATGGGCAGAAAGCGCGACCATATCTAAAACCTGCGCTTGCAAATCATACAGATGAGTATGCGAAGATCATACGAGAGAATTTGGAGGGTTAACGCCCTCCTTTTTCTTTTGCCATTTTGAAAGTTGGCACAACATCAATCAAAAATCATGGTAGGGTGTAGCCACTGTAAAGAATAACAGTCGCAATACGGCTATAGCGCGAGAATGCGCCCCAAAGAATAGGAGAAGAAATAGCATGGCATTAAAAAAATCAGATTTTAGAGAGATCATTAAAAACCAAAATGCAACCGATGAGGAGAAGATTTCTGAGATTCTTGAGCTAGCACACGCTGAGGTCGATGCAATCAAGACCGAGCGCGACACTTTAAAGACTCAGCTTGCCGAAGCTCAGAAGGGCAACAGTGACAAGGAAAACGAGTGGAAAACTAAGTATGAGTCCGAGCATGATGCTTTTGAAAAGTATAAGAGCGATCAGGCGCAGGCGGCAGAGCTTACAGCGAAAGAAAACGCTTACAAGCAGTTGCTTACCGATGCAGGAGTTTCCAACAAGTTGGTTGATCTGGTAGTAAGGGCGAGCGCAAAGCAGATTTCCGATATCAAGCTTAAAGACGGCAAGATTGAGGGAGCTGAGGAACTTACAAAGTCCATCAAGACAGAATACAAAGATTACATCGTGGATACGCAGAAGAAGGGAGCAGACCTCCCGAACCCACCGAAGAACGATGAATCAAATGATTTTGAGAAGATGAGCCTTGGGGACAAGATGGCATATGCAAATGAGCACCCAGACGCACCAGAAGTTAAGACATGGCTCTCTAAGTAAAGGAGTAATACATGGGAGTATTTGATAGTAAACACTTTAACAGTGAGGTATTTGGAAAATACCTCGAAACCGTGCCGAGAATCAAGCAGAACGCTTTTTTAAAGGCAGGTATTTTTAACGCAAGACCAGAGATTAAGACAATGTTATCGGAGCAGACAGGTGGTAACTACGTTAGTCTGCCTATGGTTGGCTTGATCAGCGGAACACCGAAGAATTATGACGGCGCAACAGATATTACGGCTGATACCATTGATACCTATATGCAGGGCATGGTTGTGTATGGACGTGCACAGGCATGGGAAGAGAAGGACTTCACACAGGATATTACGGGGCATGACTTCATGGCTGAGATTGCCAAGCAGGTTGCAGGCTACTGGGACGATGATCTACAGAACAACATTCTGGCGATACTTGAGGGTATTTTCGGAATGACAGAAGCTGAGGACAAGAAGTTTGTAGACGCTCATACACTGGATATCACAGAGGAAACTGATACAAAGGTTGGTGCAACCACACTTAACAATGCGGTGCAGAAAGCAGCAGGTGCAAACAAAAATATCTTCACACTCGTTATTGCACATTCACAGGTGGCTACCAACTTGGAAAACTTACAGCTCTTGCAGTATGGCAAAGGTGTAGACGCAAACGGAGTCGAGAAGGACTTAACGCTTGCTACATGGAACGGTAGAACCGTGCTAATTGATGATGATGTGCCGTTTGACTCTAGTTCTGGCGCATACACTTCTTACATTTTGGGTAGAGGAGCGTTTGACTACTGCGATATTGGTGCAAAAGTACCAAACGAGACAACTCGTGATCCTCTCAAGGCAGGTGGTAAGGATCTCTTAATTTCACGTCAGCGTAAGTTGCTTGCACCTAGAGGTATTAGCTATAAGACACCAACCACAACAACTTCACCGATGCCGACTGATTTTAAGACTGCAGCCAACTGGTCTCTCGTAAAGAATGCGGACGGTACAAGACTTAATCACAAGGCGATCCCAATTGCACGTATCAAGTCTTTAGGCTAAGAAAGGTGGGGCTATGCTGTATCAGGTATTAACGCACATACGCAACTTTTTTGTTGCACCTAATGGCACACATGAGGGTGTTTTCACGTTCCGAGATAATAATATCTACATTTATGATGCAGGAGCACAGCAGCCCATCACCTTTCTGCAAGAGGGGCAATATTTTCTGGTTCAAGGCTCTGTCTTTCACGATGGGGTGTATAGATATCCTTGCGAATGCAGAGTGGAGGAGCGATTTACCGGTTCGATTTCCGCCCTCTGCATACCGCAGGAAGTCGTTGATCTTGCACTGGATATCGAGGAGTGGCAGAAGAAATACGGAGACCCTACACCGTATATGTCGGAGTCCTTTGGCGGCTATAGCTATACCAAGGCGACTCAGGGAAGCACAGGCACAGCTACTTGGCAGGAGGCTTTCAGAAACCGCCTGCACACATGGAGGAAGATATGAAACTTGTAGAAAATATGATGGAAGGTTGCAGGCTGATTGAGAAAAAGCGTGTGCCAGATGGTGCAGGAGGCTTTCAGACTACATGGGTAGAAGGGGCAGGCTTTCAGGCGGCTATTAGCCGTGATACATCCCTAGACGCTCGTGTCGCTGAGAAATCAGGGGTAACAAGCGTTTTTACAATTACGACTCATAGATCATGTCAGCTTACATATCATGACGTTTTCAAGCGGCTTTCGGACGGCAAGACCTTCCGCGTAACCTCTGATGCAGGAGACAAGGTATCACCGCAGGTATCAGGATTAGATATGGCACAGGTAACAGCAGAGAAGTGGGAGTTAACGACATGATGGATCAGGTAAACATAATGGGTTGCAATTACAAAATCGTCAGAGTAAGCCGCGACCAATATAAAACATGTGAGGGTGCTGATGGATGGTGTGATTTCTACGGAAAGAAAATTTACTATGTAGACCCTGAGACAGACCCCGATAGCGATCCAATTGCAACATCGCCAGAGGAACTAGTAAAGCAGGTTTTAAGGCACGAGATTGTTCATGCTTTCCTCGCAGAGTCAGGGCTTACTTTTAACTCACACAGCATTGTCGGTGCATGGGCGATGAATGAAGAAATGGTGGACTGGATTGCATGGAACGGTGACAAACTGCATAAGGCATGGAAGGAGACAGGGTTAGTTGAGTAAAGATAAGGCACTACAGGCATGGTTTACGGCTTTTGGCATGACGGCTTATCCTTCCACATCCGTTCCTGATGACACAGTTTTTCCGTGGCTGACCTATGAGTATATCACAGGCAGCTTTGGGGATCCTGACATGGCTATAGTAGTCAACATGTGGTTTTGGACGGAATCGGAGTCAATCCCTAACCAAAAAGCCGAGGAATTTAGAAAATATATCTTAGAACATGATTTGATTGAGTGTGACGAGGGCTTGATCTGGGTAAAAACTGGTGTTCCGTGGTGTCAGTCCCTCACGGACGAGACATCACCGACGGTAAAACGCAGATACATGAACGTCACACTTGAGTATTTAACGAGGTAAATAATATGGCAAAAATGGCAACAAAACTGCCAGAAAATGTTTTTGAGCATATCCAAATGAATGCAGGTATCTTGCTTTCTGAGTTTGACCCTCAGACGTGGACGGTATCTATAGCAAATATTTTGGGTGCAACTTCTGGCGGTATCAATTTTACAGATACACCATCTTTCGTTGACTATGGTGATGATATTGATAATTGTCCTAAGAATACGAAGGAATTAAAGCAGATCGAAAGCCGTGAGATCAAGGCATCTGGCACTTACGTCTCCATGACACCAGAACAGGCTAAGTCCTTAGCAGCAGGCGCAGACCTTGACACGTCAAAGCTCAAGATCACACCAAGAGATGATTTACAGGATTCTGATTTTGCAGATATCTGGTTTGTAGGCGATTACGGCAATGGTGGTGCAATCGCGATCCACTTGCAAAATAGCTTATCAACAACTGGATTTGCTTTGCAGACAGGTGACAAAGTGAAAGGTACATTTGCGTTTGAGTACACAGCACACTACACCTTAACGTCACCAGATACCGTACCGTATGAAGTACATTTTAAAAAGGGAACAGGTGATACATGATGAAGCTATCTGATGTAAAAGGCGATCGTGTACTTGATGTACTGGCTGATTTGATTGCACCAGTAACTAACATTGCGATTGATGATAAGGCAGCAGCTATCTTTAAAAAGGCGGTTGTGCCAGAAGAAGAAAAGAAAAATACAGTAATCAAGCGACTGAAAGAAAATCTGCCTGCGCTTATCAAAGGGCATAAAGATGATTTGATCGAGATTATGTGCATTATCTCTGGGCAGAGTAAGAAAGAGTATGTTGAGAATCTCTCTCTTGCAAGCTTTACCAAGGATTTGATTGATTTGATTACTGATCAGGAATTTCAGCGACTTTTTTAACAAGCGCAGACAAAGAGACTCGGAAAGTGTTGTGGCTAGCTATAGGAGAGTATAGAGGGCGCACGCTTTCTGGCTTTTTTACATATGTGCAAGCACGGCAGGCACAGTATATGGAAGAGCTGATGTATAGAGTCTATGTTACTGATGCGCTGCAAAAGATCGCTGAAAACACTGCAAATTTTGCAGGAGGGCATATAATGCCATATCGTTTTTATGGTGCCGTGTATGGAGACGGAAAGGAAAAAGAAAAAGAGAGTGCAGAGGAAATTGTCAGAAATGTAACGAGTAAAGCAGGATTGGAGGTAACGATTTGAACATACTTGATCTTGTTGCAAGTATCAGCCTTGATTCATCAGAGATGGAAGAGGGACTTGAAAGCCTTGCAACACGAGCTGTCGCAAAAGGAAAGCTTATTGCGGATGCTATTGGAACTGTTGCCTCCAAAGGCTTTGATTTGCTCAAAGGAGCGATTACATCATCAGTCGATACTGGTATGTCGTTTGATACCGCAGTATCCCAAATTGCTGCTACAACTGGAAAGACGGTAGACCAGATACAGGATTTAAAAACAGCTGCCGAGAAGATGGGAGCGACAACCAAATTTACAGCAACCGAAGCAGCAGAAGGTATCAATATATTATCGCAGGCTGGCATGTCGGCGGCTGATATTTTAAACGAAGATGCCAACGGAGCTACCCTTTTAAGCACGACACTTGATCTTGCTTCGGCTGGCGCAATGTCGATGGAATCCTCTGCTACATACCTTACATCATCCTTGAAAGGCTTTAAAAAAGAGGGCAAATCCGCGGCATACTATGCAGATTTGATGGCTAAGGGTGCTACCCTTGCAAATACTAATGTAAGCGGTTTGGGCGAGGCATTATCTGGTGTCTCTGCCAATGCCTCAGCTTACAGGCAAGCTTCTGACTCTGTAACGCTATCTCTGCTTAAATTAGCAGAAGCTAATGTTACTGGCTCGAATGCAACGACTGCGCTTAACTCTGCAATGTCTGAGGTCTACACACCTACAGATCAGGCTAAAAAGGCTTTGGATAGCTTGGGAGTATCTGCATATAACGCTGATGGAACTGCACGTGATTTTAACGATGTGGTAGATAATCTCACAGGGGCATTATCTGGCATGTCAGATCAGCAGAAGAACGCAACCCTTAATACTATCTTTGGTGTGCAAGGGCTTGATGCATACAATAAGATGGCGGCTGTATCGGCTGATAAAACAAACGAGTTTAAAGCGGCTCTTGCAGATGCAGGTGGTTCGGCTGCATCACAGGCACAGACTCAGCTTGATAATTTGGGCGGTTCTTTTACCCTTTTAAGCTCTGCAACTGATGGACTTAAGCTTGCGTTTTACAATCTCTTTTCCAAGACACTCAAGGACGGCGTAGACCTTGCTACAGACTCAATCACTATACTAACCGATGGGTTAAGCTCTGGAGGCTTACTGGGACTTGTAAAGTCTCTTGGGGGTGTCGCTGATAACGCAGTAACCAAGCTGCTAGGGAAACTTAGCTCTCTCACCAAGTTACCTCTGGTATCGTGGTTTAAGCAGATCAAAAAGACAGGTGCAAATGCTTTTTCGGGTCTGGGCGGTGCTGTTAAAACTCTTTTCTCTGCATTTAATCCAGTGATTGATGCGGTAAAAGAGTTTTTGGGTATCACAGATGATGCAGGTGGCACACTCGATAATGCACGAGCTAAGATGGATGCAGGTAAGGCAGCTCTTGAAGCTATCAAGCAAGTGATTAATGCCGCAGGGCAGGTTGTAACATGGTTTGTATCAGTTCCACTAACTGGGCTTGCAAATATCCTTGGGCAAAGCTTACTTGCTAAATTTAACATTTTAAAAGCTGTATTTACATCGGCTGTTGATTTTATATCAAGCTTGCCTATCATGGACTGGCTTGAAAAGCTTCAAAGTGCTTTCTCTAGTGCGTTTGATTCCATTGCAAGTGCGATTTCACCATTAGTTGATGCAGTGCTTAATTTTTCCAATTATCTGTTGAGCCTGGTAACTGATTTTTCAGACGCAGGGACACAAAGCACAGCGTTTGGAACTGCATTATCAGTGCTTAATGTGATTGTTGATGGCATTGCAACTGCGATCCAGTTTGCAGGTGATATTATCTCTGGTGTTATCTCAGTACTAGCGCAAGCGATCAACCAGATTGTAACTGATGCACAGACAGATGGTACGCTTATCAACTCAATTATCACTGGCATTCAGTCAGCAGTGGAGACTGCATTTGCGATAATTGCGGATGTATGGCAAAACGTATTACTACCAGTTTTTACTGGCATCTATACATGGCTATCTGAAAATATCGGCCCGATATCAACGGAGGTTTTTAATGCTCTCGGTGAAGTTGTAACGGCTGTTTTTTCGGTGATTGAGGCAGTTTGGAACAACGTATTGCTGCCAGTATTTACCGCTTTGTTGTCCTCGCTTGAAGATAACATAAAACCGCTTTTTGAGACTACTTTTCAAGCAGCACAAGAAGCTGTCAGTGTAGCATTCCAGATGATTGCAGACACTTGGGAAAACCACTTGAAACCTTGTTGGGACGCAATCAAGACTTTCGCAGATGAAACGCTTTTGCCATGTTTTCAAGCGATTGGAGATTTCCTTAGAGAAAATCTTAAACCAGTATTTGATGAGGTTTTTAAGGCGGTATCAGAGAGTGTAACAACGGCTTTTGATACAATCGTAAGTTGGTGGGATAATGTTTTGAAGCCGCTTTTTGATGGAATGCTAGATTTTGTAACTAACATCTTTTCAGGCAAATGGAGTGATGCTTGGAACGGAATTGTAAGTACATTTTCGACTGTTTTTGCAGGCATTATAGAGTTTGCAAAAACACCAATCAATGCAGTTATCAAGTTGATTAACGGTGCAATAGCTGGCATAGAGTCGGCTTTAAATGCAGTTATCGGAGCGATGAACAAAATCTCAGTAACAATTCCAGATTGGGTTCCGGGCTTTGGTGGCAGCAACTTTGGAATCAATATACCGACTGTCGGATTTGGAAGAATCGGAGAGCTTGAAAAAGGCGGTATCTTGCGAAAAGGACAGAAAGGATTGCTAGAGGGAAAAGGTGATGAGGCTGTTGTACCTCTGGAAAAGTCAGAAGGATGGCTCAACAAGCTTGCTGAGAAGATGAACGGAAACAAGAAGCCTACACAAGTAACAGTAGTGATAGAGGGATATGACAAGGATAAGAAAGAGCTTGCCGAAGCTGTAGCCGAGGAGGTATCAAAGCAAATGGCAGACGATTACGACAGAGATAGGAGGGTATTTGCATGATACATTACTTGATATACAATGGCGAATCCTCTGCCGACTACGATCTTTTAGTGGGAGCGCAAAACACCTTTAACGCTCCCAAAAGGAGCGTAACAAAGTATACGATACCTGGCAGGAACGGAGATTTAATCAAAGATAACGGATGCTTTGAAAATGTCTCCGTAGCCTACACTATAGTGTGTAAGAATCGGTTTGAGAGCCTTGCTGACTCAATCAGCGCATGGCTCAAAAGCCCCACAAGCTATTGCAGGTTAGAGGATAGCCACCACCCAGAGTACTACAGGATGGGACTTGTTACGGATGCGATCACATACACAACTGGGACTTTAAACCACAGCGCAAAAGCAACTATAACTTTTGATTGTAAGCCTCAAAAATGGCTTGTAGAGGGTGATCAAAAGCAGACGTTTAAGAGCGCGAGTACAATTTACAATCCAACCAAATTTGCATCGTTGCCACTTGTAAGAGTATATGGCAGTGGTGCAGGTACGGTTACGATTGCAGGGCATCTTATCACACTCAAATCTATCAATGGTTATATAGATTTGGATTCAGAATTGCAGGATTGCTACAAAGGTACAGCTAACCTTAATTCGCAAGTTGTACTTGCAACAGGGTTCCCAAAATTGCAGTCCGGAACGAATGCAATCACTTTTACTGGTGGGGTAACATCTGTGGAAATAGTTGGAAGGTGGTGGGCGATTTGATACCAATTTTGTATGCAGCGACTGAAAAAGAGTTTAAGTCGCAAGGCTTGGGAGCTTTGGTGGATGCGATCACTTGCACAGTCACTGAGGAAAGAAACGGCTCATATGAGTTGTCAATGACTTATCCTTTGAGTGGTCAGCACTTCAAGGATTTGGAGCTATCGAGGATCATCAAAGCGGTTCCATCCTACAAAACTGATCCAGAACCGTTTCGAATCTACGCTATCAGCAAGCCTTTAAACGGTATCGTAAAGGTAAGTGCCGAGCATATCTCATACCAGTTATCTCATATACCAGTAACACCTTTTACGGCATCTAACGTGGTTGAGGCGATGGACAACCTCAAAAAGTATTCAGCAGAGGACAACCCTTTCACTTTCTGGACAAGCAAAGAAACGCAAGCAAAAATGGCTTTTACAGTTCCGACCTCTTGCCGCGCTCTGCTTGGTGGTGTAGAGGAAAGCATTTTAGATACCTACAAGGGCGAGTATGAGTTTACTGGATACACCGTAAAGCTACACCAAAACCGAGGATCGAATAAAGGTGTAACGCTTCGCTATGGCAAGAACCTCACCGATTTAAAGCAAGAGGAAAGTATTGCGAACACGATCACGGGTATCTGCCCTTTCTGGAAAAGTGAGGAAACCGAAGAGGTTGTAACACTTCCAGAAGTGTCAGTGTACAGCAAGTACGCAAATAACTTTCCGTATAAACGGACTGCGGTACATGATTTTTCGGCAAGCTTTGAGGAAAAACCAACCGTAGAACAACTTAGAGCCAAAGCAGAAAATTACATCACACAGAGCGGTGTAGGAGTGCCGAATGTATCTCTTACAGTATCTTTTGTGGTGCTGTCTCAGTTTGAGGAGTACAAAAATATAGCTGCATTAGAATCCGTCAACCTCTGTGATACAGTAAACGTTATTTTTGAAAATTTGGGTATCAACACAACTGCAAAAGTTGTGAAAACCGTGTATGACGTGCTACTTGATAAGTACGATAGTATCACGGTTGGAAGTACTCAGAACAGTCTCACCAAGAAGCTCACTGAGATAGATCAGGCGGCGCAGGATGAAATAGGCAAGGAAACCTCTGCCAGAAAAAGAGCTATCACAGAGCTTGTAAAGAAGGTGGAGCAGGGTAGCGGTTTATATGTCACTGATAAGGGAACTGGTGGGGCGCATGATTGGTTTTTGCATGATAAGCCAGTCCTTGAAGAATCTCAGACCATCATTCGTATCAATGATGGTGGCATAATTTTTTCCATTGATGGTGGTGAGACTTACAACGGCTTAGATTGGAGCGGTACAGCAATCTTGCAAAAAATTTACACTGTGGGCATCAACGCAGCGTATATAGATACTGGACAGCTAAAGGTTGTAGATAACACTGGAAAGACTCTTTTTTGTGCCGATATGGACTCAGGCGAAGTAACTATAAACTCTGGTTTGCTTAAAGTTGGTGCAGGATACATTAACACTGACGGACGTTTTAAAATTGGCTCTATGTATTCGCAGGGGGGAGTATATAACAAAGATACAGGGATATATGAGCGGCAAGATGTGTGTTTTGATAAGGCAATATTTATCAATTATGGAATTGAGCTTTACGGTAACAACGACTCAGCTGAGGGCATTGCATACTGTGATTTTCATTCTGGGTCAGACGTAACGACAGGTGATAGCTTATATGATTACACTGGACGTTTGCAAAATTATCTTGCACCGACTGGGACAAGCGAGTTCACGTTTTCTGGAAAAAAGAAAGTTGATGATACAAAGGCAGGTACTTGCACAGTAGCAGTAAATGGAACTATTGTGCACTCGTCCGACAGGCGATTAAAGACTAACATTGAAGATATATCTTGTGATACTGCAACAGACTGGATAATGGCTCTAAACCCAGTGAAGTATAATTATAAAGCTGATAGTGAGCTTAAAGTGCATCATGGACTTGTATATCAAGAGGTGCAGGAAACCGCCAAAGAATTATCTATGGATAATCTGGCACTGCTTCAAGAGTTCCGAGGAGCTGATAAAGTGGTTTACGGTGCTATCGGATATGAAGAACTGATAGCCGATCTCATAAAAGTGGTACAAAATCACGAAAAAATTTTGAGAGGAGAACAAAATGATTAAAGCAATTTATGATCTGGACATGACCCCAAGGAGAACTCTTCCAATCATCATCAATGTATCACAATATGACGATATAGGAAGAACACTTGTTTTTAACTTATTTTCATCCTCTGGCAAGTGGACTGCCCCCACCTCTGCGGCTGCAACTTTTGAGGGTGGTAAGCCTGACGGCAAGTTTTTTGCGTATAACTGTGCATACTCTAACGGTACTGTAACCGTAACTATACAGCAGCAAATGACCGCTGTAGCAGGTAAGGTAAGATGCAAAATCAAGGTAAAATCTGGTGACAAGGTGGTGGAGTCTGCCCCTATCATCATGGTTGTAGACGCAGCCGCAGTACCAGACGGCTCTGATATGTCCAAGTCTGATATCAATGATGCTATCGCTAATGCCACTCAAAAAATCGTTGACCAGGTTAAGGATAGTATTCCATCCGACTATGCACAGCTAAGTACAGATGTTAGTTCACTAAAGCAGGATAAAGTTGATAAACCTTCTGCCACTGACGATGGCAAAATACCAAGAGCAAAGGAAGGAGGGGTGGAGTGGGTGGAGGTAGGGCAGCCAACGGACGACCAAACGGATAGTGCGGTGACAAATTGGCTTAATGCACATCCAGAAGCAACGACTACTGTACAAGATGGAGTAATAGGTGAGCGAAAAATAGAAGAAAGCTTTTTGCCATGGATTAAAAAAGATTACGTAACACCAGAAATGTTTGGGGCGGTTGGGGATGGGGTTGCGGATGATACAAACGCCATTCAAAAAATGTTTGATAGCGGAAGAACGGTGTGCGCTATAGATGAATCAAAAAAATACCTACTTTCATCTAGTATTGTTATAAAAAAATTATCTCAAGATATAACATTACTTGGGGAAATAATATATACAGGCAAGCAATATGCATTTCAATTTACTTGCGAAAGTAATTCTGATGGAAGCAAAATCGGGAGGGTTACAGGAAATGTTACATTCGGGAAAATAATAGCAAGCAATGGCGGCTGTTTGGCTTTGTACCCGAAGAATGGAAATTATGGATATGTATCGAGCTTTATATTATATGCAAAAGAATTTTCCTGCAAGACAAATGGTATATATATATATAATCTTGGTTGGTTTAATGAAAACGAAATAAACGATATAAATTTTAGTAGCGGAACACATGCCTTTTATTGTGAAATGCCCGAAGATGCAACGAATGCAGAAATTTCAAGATTAACATTTAATAGATGTCACATTGAGGGGCCAGAAAATGGAATCTATATAAAAGCCGATGGACATAATTATAATGGTATAAAAGTATTTGATTGCAGAACAAACGAACCAATTCCAGGGTACTATTTTAAGGTAGATAGTTCAGAAAATGGAGCTAAATTAATTAACAATATAATTGAAATATATGGTGCACTAGATGCGAATAAATTTGTTGGAGATGCAATATATCATTGCAACGAAAAAATCGCCTACGTTGATAAGGCATCAAGTAGAATAATTTACTTAAATGCTTTAGCGTATAATGGGACATACATAAATCCACCATTGATAACATACCAGTATACTGGACTAGAAATTCCAACTGAAGAATCACAAGAAATTATTGCTGATTTTTCTAATTCAACAACATATCCTCTATTACTCCGAACGAACTATACTACCGCTAAACTAAAAATCAAAGTTATGCCGCTGCCATTTCCTTGGGAATATGTTATACCAATAAAAACATGGAATAAAATTAAATTTACAATCAAAGTAGATACAAAAGTAACAACAAAAACTGCTATCATAGAAAATTCAAGCTCAGATACAGTATATTTTCTACATGTAAATTATTATACAAATGAAGTATACATAAAATAGTTGACTAAATGTCGCTATAGTTAATTACTTGTGTCAGGAGGAAGAACTTGAAAAGATACCACTTTATCGCGTTGGTACGTGCTGAACCGCGTACGAAAGAAAATTAAAAAAAGACTCAAAATAAGGAGAAAATGACATGGCACTTTTGGAAACCCTGATACCTGCATGTATATCAGCAGGAGTTACCTTGCTTGTGTGCCTCATCAATAACCATGGACAGCAGGAACGCACACGGGCACTTATGGAATATAAGTTGGATGAGCTTGCAAAGAGAGTTGATAAGCATAATTCAGTGATCGAGCGGACTTATAATCTTGAAAAAGACATGGCGGTTGTGATGGAAAAAATCGGTGTAGCAAATCATCGTATCAAAGATTTGGAACAGGAGGAAAAAGAGGAATGAAGAAGTGGTTAAAAACCGTAGGTATCAGATGTGTTAAGACTATGGCGCAGGCAGCAATTGGAGTCATTGGCTCCTCTGCCATGCTTGCCGAGGTAGATTGGAAGGTATGCCTATCAACTGTGGTTCTGGCAGGTATCACTTGCATCTTGATGAATGTGAGCCAGATCAAGGAAACAGATGTATGAAAGAGGAGTAAGGAGAAGCTATGGTAAGAATCGGATCGGCAAGGATTGATGAAAGAGGCAAGTTAATTGGCGGACAGCCAGGCGACCAGACAGGGCAGGAAGTGGCGATTGAGCCATGGTATCTGCACGATAAGGGGTGGATAGTCATCCGTGCTAAAGATGCAGCAGTGCGTGAGCGCATTGCACAGTGCATGGAAGCAGCGTGCGCAAATAATAATATCGGTTACGATCAGTCTACGTCTTGGGATTTATACGATAAGGCTAAGCAGTACGGATGGGATTGCAGCAAGGTTAACACCCCAGTGGAGACAGACTGTAGCAGCCTTGTACGTGTATGTGTGGCATATGCTTTGCAGCGCGACATTCCGTGGTTTTCTACTGCCAACGAAGTTGAGGTTCTTGATTCTACGGATGAATTCGAAATTATCCGTGAGCCAAAATGTACAGAGTCCTCAGCATATCAGATGCGTGGAGATATTCTGTGTACAACTGTACAGGGACATACTGTAGTAGTACTGGATGATGGCTCTAAAGTGGAGTGCGAGATTATCTCAACTGGTAACACTACCCTCTGCGGTACTGGCATAGGTACAGCAGTTGCAAAGACTGCAATGCATATTAGAGACGGAGCAAAAGGCTCTGCAAACTCTCTTGCTATCATCCAAAAGGGAACGGCAGTAGAAGTACTTGAAGTAACCGCTGATTTTTGGTACAAAATCGTGTGGCCAGGTGCATCATGTGGCTACGCATATACTAAGGGCGGTGAAGTGTACTACAACTATACAGCTATCAAGTCCACAGCTATCAGCGTGGGCGATGCGGTATACTTTTCTGGTGGAGCGCAGTATATTTCCGCATGGGCTACAACACCAGTAGCAGCTAAGGCAGGACATGCACAAGTTACACAGCTTTGTGCAACTGGTAAGCATAACTATCATATTGTAGGCGATGGTGTCTACGGTTGGGTAGATGGAAACACACTGAAAAAGGAGTAAGTATGGATGCAAAGAGAATGCTTTTAGAGGATGCGATTGAAACAGCTATCAAGGCAGAAAGGAAGTTTTTGCTCTGCCGTGCAATGCTGATTGTATCTGTGGCTGTGAACGTGTGCCTAGTGGCTTGTATGTTGGCGAGGTGATTCTATGGATAGAGGACTTGTAAAAGCATTCTGGAATTGCGGAGACAATACGATAATCGAGTTTGCATTGATGAGGGCGAGACTTAACCAGAGGGAGAAAGAGGCGGTTGCATACCTCTTGGACGATTGCTTGTCGCAGGAGCAGGCAGCTGAAAAGATGTGTGTAAGTACCAGAAGATTTCAAGAATATTGGTACTCTGCAACTGATAAGCTCTTGGCTCTGCCTTGGTTGGTAGCCTATGCAAATGAACTTAAAAAATGATTTTCGGGGAGCTTTTGTAGCTCCCTTTTTTAGCGAAAGCGTTGACGGATGCCAAAATAAGATGTACAATGAGCTAGAAAAATATCTCACGGAGGGAAGGAAACATGAGAAAAGTATTTTATGCGCTTGCAGCTGCATCTATGCTTATGGCATCGGTAGCACCTACAATGGCAGAGGAAACCACAGAGGCTCAAACTGTAATCGAAGGAGACGAGGACAGCATAGAGGGAATTGAAGCTCTTTTGCAGCAACTTGATAAGCGCATCGCAGAGTTGAAAACCAAATTAAAGGAGCTGAGAGGTGAAACCGCAGTACAGGAAGGCGATGTAATCTATCAAGATGATATGATTATCTTAACGTATGATGGTATCACAGACGAGTACGGAAGATATGATATCAAGTTTACTGCCGAAAATCTTACCGACAAAAAGATTCGTGTACAAACGGCTGACGCATCTGTAAATGGTATCATGACATACTCAATGCTTGCTGAGGGTATGGAGGCAAACAAGAAAGCAAAGGGAATTTTTACTGTTACGGACGAGGTTGAAGTTGAGAACCTTGAGGACTTGGAAACGATGGAATTTAAAATTCAAGTTCTGGATGATACCACATATCAAGAACTTTTGCTTACCGACCCAATCACTATCAATTTTGATTTGAGTGAGTAAAAGGTGGTGAGCTTATGGCAAAAACAATAAAATGCCCCAACTGTGGGGCGAGTATAAAAGGAAATGCGAAAGTATGCGAGTTTTGCGGCACTCAGTTTTCGGCAGAGGTGCTAAAAGAGAACGAAAAAGCAAACAAAGCAGGGTGTCCAAAGTGTGGTAGTACAAATGTAGCTTTTAGTCGCGAGAAGCAACGTGAGATCACGGCAGGAAAGAACACTGTAGCGATCAGATCAACCGTGGGAGTGTGTAAAGATTGCGGCTATACATGGGATGCAAGTGCAGGAGCGCAGCAACCAAAGGAAAAGAAAAGGACTTGGCTGTGGGTTTTGGGATGGATTTTTATTTTTCCAGTACCTTTAACAATTTTACTTTTACGTCCAACCACTCAGATGGATGCAAAAGCCAGATGCGGAATCATCGTTGCTGCATGGGTGCTGTATGTGCTGATAATCGGTGGATCAGCTGCCAACAACAAGAATGCAGATCAGCCACCACAAACAGCGATAGAAACACAAACGGAGCTTGCAACTGAATAAAATAAATTGAGCTTGCCAGATGGCAGGCTCTTTTTTTATGCGCAAAATTATCGTTTCTGCATCGTGTATCTTTTAAAGCTTGTGTGCGATTATATAAGCAGGAGGAAGAGAGCATGTATAAAAAATATAACCCAAACCCAGAAGCCGCCAGAGTGGGCGACTGCACCGTAAGAGCGTTGTGTAAAGCTCTTGAGCAGGATTGGAATAAGACCTATCTACAGCTGTGTGTGCAAGGCTTGCTAATGGCAGATATGCCATCTGCAAATGCTGTGTGGGGCGCATACCTCAGCAGACGAGGCTTTAAGCGTGGCATTGTATCAGAGGCTTGCCCAGTATGCTACACAGTCGCGGATTTCGCGGCAGAACACCCTCACGGGGTTTATGTGCTTGCTTTAGGCAGCCATGTTGTTGCAGTGGTGGACGGAAATTATTTTGATACATGGGACTCAGGGCAGGAAATCCCCCTCTACTTTTGGGAAAGGAGTGAGGAAAAATGAGTTACCCCTACTATGGCTATCAAAATTTCGGGCAACCGTATAGCCCACCAGTGCCAGATCAGCTAGCGCAGATGAGAATGCAGCAGAGTCCACAGATGCAGGGCTATCAGAATTTCGGGCAACAGCAGCCTCAGCCCTCTGCTGACGACCGCATATGGGTTCAAGGGCAGAATGCAGCAGAAGCCTATCTTGTAGCCGCGAACGGTTTTGTGAGACTGTGGGACAGTAGCCGCCAAGTTTTCTACGAGAAGCGAGCTGACAGTTCTGGACGACCTTATATGGAAACGTATGAGTATCAGCGCAAGGGTGCAGAATCGCCCAACGTAGGCACAGAGACACAGAAACAAGCTGTTGATTACTCAAAAGAGATAAGCGGCTTAAAGCAGCGTTTAGCGGCTCTGGAAGCACACTTTAAAAACGGAGGTAGTGTAGATGATGCAGTTCCAAAATCCAATGCAGATGATACAGCAGTTTAATCAGTTCAAAAAGACTTTTCAAGGTGATCCCAAAGCAGAGGTGCAGAAACTCCTCACCTCTGGCAAGATCAATCAGCAGCAACTCAATCAGTTGCAAGCAATGGCACAGCAGTTCCAAGGACTGCTGAATGGTGGTAAGTAAATCACGCTAAAAAGCGTTGATTATATATCTCATTGAAAGGAGAAAAAAACATGAGTTTAACAAGCGAAAGTATGACTCCTGCCGATATCGCAGCAGTAACAGGTAACTGCGGTGGTAATGGTATGTGGGGCGATGGTGGCGCATGGTGGATTATCATCCTCTTCCTGTTCGTATTTTGCGGATGGGGCGGCAATGGATGGGGAAACAACGGAGGCGCAGCAGGTGCGGCAGATAACTACGTGCTTGCAAGCGATTTTGCAACCTTGCAGCGACAGATTGATAGCTCTACAGCATCGCTAGAGCGCAAATCCGATGCGATCAACAGCGGCTTATGTGATGGATTCTATGCTCAGAACACTACCGCGTTGACTGGATTCTCAAATGTAAACCAGAACCTTTGTAATGGCTTTGCACAGGCTGAGTTATCCAGAGCCAATGGGCAGATGAATCTTATGCAGCAGATGAACGCTAGTAATATCACAGCTATGCAGAATGCAAACGCTTTGCAGTCTCAGCTTGCACAGTGCTGCTGTGATAACCGAGAGGCTATCTCTGGCGTGAATTACAACATGGCAATGAATACCAATGCGGTACAGCACAGCGTAGAGAATGGTTTCTGCCAGACAAACTACAACAATGCTAACAACACACGCGATATCATTGACAACCAGAACAGCAACGCAAGAGCGATCCTTGATGCACTGAATGCGCAGCAGATTGCGGCAAAAGATGCGAAGATTGCAGAGCAGAATCAGCAGATTTTTGGCTTGCAGCTTGCAGCATCTCAGCAGGCACAGAATAACTATTTGGTACAGACTCTCAAGCCTGCACCAGTTCCAAGTTTCCCTGCTGGACAGCTCTACGGCTACATGGGTGGCTGCTGCAATCCGTGCAATAGCTGTTCCTGATAGGGGGTGGCGAGTATGGCAGAATATACGTTAACCACACCTACAGCCGTCCCTCTGGGCGGTGCAGTGCCATATACCAACACAATTATCAAGGGTTGCTGTAACATCAAGCATAGAGCAGGTTCAGGACAGGTGACTGTCAAGGGCGGCACTTGCTGCAATCCTGCAAAGTACCTCGTGTACTTCCATGCCAACGTAACAGGAGTTGCAGGAGCAATTCAGCTTGCATTGTATCTGGATGGCGAGAGGCTACCAGAAACTTTGATGTCTGTTGTTCCTGCGGCTGCTACTGACGTTTGGTCAGTCGATGCAGAGACGGAATTTTGCGTAGACTGCTGCTGTGGCACAGTCTCAGCAAGAGTAGTAGAGGGTGCGACTGTTACGGTTAATACAGCAGAGATAATTGTAAAGAAGGAGGTGGCATAATGGGAACAATGGAAGATTTGAAGCGCATGATTTGCACAGAGCTTGAGGAAATCGCAAAAAAGGGTGAGATGTCCGCAGGTGATCTTGATACAGTGTATAAGCTTATCGTCTCGAAAGAAAAGCTTTTAAGGATTGACGAGCTTGAAGAAAAACTCGGCTATAGTGAGAGCGGACGATATCCGAGATACAGCCGAGACGGTGAGCCAGATGGCGGCAGCAGCTATGGACGGCATTATGTGAGGGCACACTACAGCAGAGACGGCAGAGGACGCTACAGCATGGATGAGGGGCACACGATGCTTGCAGATCAGATCAGAGATATGATTGATAACAGTGATCTGAGCCAGAGTCAGAAAGGCGCACTCAGAAAGGTAATGGAAGCTTTGCAGGAGTGATGATGGAAAGGGGGTAGAGCGATGCTTGATATGGACGAGATAAAAAGTGAGATTGCACGGCTTGAAAATGGAAATATCACCTTTTCAACTGTGGAAAAGCTTGCTATGCTCTACATAGTGCAAGAGCGCAACTCCCCTACACCAGAACCAGAGCCAGTCGAGATACAGCAAATGCCAAAGTATGCGTATGCAGCCGCACCAACTGCCCCTAAATCTGATTTTTTAGAGGCGGTTGGAAAAGTACCGATAGAAAAAGCCTTAGATGTACTGGATGAGCACATGGAAGCAATAAAGCTGCTATATCCTAAGGAGTACAAGGCTGTGATCAATAAAATACTGGCATAAAAAAAGAGGGGAGCACGTAGCTTCCCTCTTTTGCTTTTTTAATCTCTTAAATCATTCTTGCAGTTACATATGGAAATACGTCATCATCTAACAGCTTTTCAAAATCAATTTCTGCAAATGCATCTAAGTTATGCGCGCTGATAGCTGCTTTTCTTTCTCTTTCAGTAGCCTCTCGCAAGGTAGCTTCCTCAAAGTTACGCATAATATGCAATGCCTCCTGCTGATATGCACTATTCTCATTTGCTTTAAATGTGATAGAGTGGCAATCTCTGCCTGTAAACGTATACCATTTTTCCATTTTATTTAGCTCCTTCCTTTAAAATCTTCCTTACAATTCAGTAACAGTCTTGGTTGCATCTTGAATAACCGCACGCTCCAAAAGCGCAGCCACATAATCTGGGCAGCTGCGTGTGCCCTGCTCCCATGATTGCAAGGTGCGTGGTGGGATTCCATACCTTTTGCAAAATTCTTGCTGCGTGTCTCCTAACGCAGCTCGCATTTCTCGAATTTCCATTTACTTTTTATCCTGCCTTTCCTTAATATCCTTTGCTTTATACTCTGATACGATTTCTTTGATCTTCGATTCCCAACCTTGGTTTTCTTTCAAAAATTCTCCAAAGATGGCATCCTCGGCAGCTTTTCTTGCAGCCTTAGCGTTTTCAATATCTTTGTAAGCGCCAAGGGAGTATTGCTTGCCCTTAAAAGTAATGTATGCACGATAGCCACCGTGCCTCCCATAAGATACACCATTGATACCGGTTGTAGAATTAGACCAAATCTTACCTTCTTGAACTGATTTCGCAGCTGCAAGAGAAGAGCCAGAAGCCAAGAACTCTTTTCGCATATCTTGCAAGAAGTTAGCGTTTTTCTTGTGGCATGAAGAACACTGTTTCATCTTCGGCAAGTTAGTTAGATATGCTTCTGTTTCTTGCCCACAAATGGGGCAGATTGCTTTACACATATATACCTTGTAGCCCTTCATTTCTCGTTGCCATACATCTAGCACTTTAAAACCATTTATTATGCTACCAATCTTGCTTTTTGCTTTCTTGGCAGAGTTCTCAGACACTTTCTTTGCAGCCTTCTTGATTGAGTCCTCCTTAAACAAGCAGCCACAAGATAATGTGAGTCCTCTGGTTAAGTTCCACTTGTACACATCTCTAACAGTTCCACATGTGCATTTACAAGTGTAGTAGTTGGGTTTGGAAGAAGGGGCTATTACTTCCCAACTTCCAAATCTATCACCTGCTTGAAGATTATGCTTACTGCTCATAAGCCTTTAGCTCCTCACAGATTTCCTCAGCCTCTTCCTCAGTAAGTTCATACTCAGTCATAAGCTCCTCCTTGTCAGTGCTTCTCCAACCACCATCAAATAAAGCTGCTGCATCATACTGATTGTTCATTGTCTCGTTTCTCATTTCCTTTTACCTTAACCACTCTTTGTGGTTTCCTTTCTTTGTTATGTCTATATAATATCATACAATGTATGACTTGTATAGTGATAAATATATCATGCATTGTGTGATATATTGATATTATTTAATATTTTATTGCTATTATGTTACCATGACATCTGACAAGGTGACATAATAGCAAAAAGTAAGTACAAAAAAATTGCACAAAAATTTAAACAAAGTACACCTTGTCGACTGAGTGGCGCTTGATCTCGATTTTCCTCACGACTCTGTGCCAAAAATCTCGCTTTCCCTGTCTTGATAGCTGCTCGTAAATTTCCCTCCAGTTATCTGGCATCTGGCTGACTGGTAGCGCAGGTGCTGCCAAACTCTCAAGCTCTGCAAGCTGTGCTTTCAGCTCTTTTGTTTTTTCGAGATACTCAGCACGGCTCATATCACCATCAAGGTATATATCTTTCAGCCGTTCCAATCTCCCCTTGATCTTCTCAATTTTTCCCTCGGTGCTTTTTGCTTTCGCTGCAAGCTTCTGAACGCTTGCGTTATAATCTATAATCAACTCTTCCAGATGATCTATCATGTAGCTTTCCAGATTATGCTCCATGATGAATGCAGCGTTTTTGCATTCTCCTCTCCGCACAGTTCTCATGCGGCATTGATAGTATAGCTTTTCCTTTGGTTTGCCGTAACTTGTATAGCAAGTACACTTGGAACCCATCCTTGCACCACAGCTTGCGCAGAAGATCAATCCTGTAAAAATATATACTCTGTCTGCTTTTGGCTGCCTGGGATAATGCTGCCTTGCTTGCTGTATAAGCTCATGTTGTGCAGGTGTGATATATCCTGGCACTGATACACCATAGTAAGTGCCGTAGTACGGCTCTTTATCAAGCAAAAAATGAGCGGTTTTCCGAGACATTTTCAGCCCCTTTTCGGCAGCTGCATCCATGGCTTGCACTGGGCTGCATGTGTTTAGGTAGGTGTCAAAAAAGGTTTGCATAGCATCCTTAGTCTTTGGATCAAAGTCTATGGTAGATGCTGATGTGCGGATATATCCGAGCGGCATCTTACCTACTATGATATATCCCTGCGATTTGCGATACTCGTTAACCGCTCTGATACGCTCTGAGGTGCGGTCTGACTCAGCTTGGGCGATACTCAACATGATGTTAACTTTAAACACACCTGCGGACGTTTCCGTCTCGTAGTCCTCCCAGATAGCTCTCCAAGGCACTTTTGCGGCATCAAGCTGACTCTGTACCTCATAGTAGTCCGCAACGGAGCGAAACCATCTATCGAGCTTTGTGAAAAGGATGATATCAATTTTGTGATCTTTGCAATCCTGTATAAGTTGTAGCAGCGCAGGACGTGCTTTGTACTTCTTTCTCGCACTAATGCCTGCATCGTTGTAGATGCCTGCAACTTCCAAACTGTTCTCGCGGCAATACTTTTGCAGCGCATCAATCTGGCTATCTACTGATAAGCCGTGATCTCTTTGCTCTGCGGTTGATACACGCACATATATAGCCGCCCTTTTCTTTCCTTCCATTTCCTTTTCTGTATCCTTTCTTACTGTGTCACGTTTACATGATTAGTCATGTAAAAAGTGTTAAAAAAAGTATTATATCGCTTTCCTCTTTGTGTTAGCATAAAAACATCTTTTTTTTAAGGAGGTGCATCATATGGATAGAAAGGAGCTTATAAAAAAGATATCTAACCTGCTGCAAACCTTTGATCTTGTCACACTGTTAGCCATTTACCGCACGCTTAAACGCGTACAGAAAGGAGCCGTAAATGAAAAAGATGCTGATTAAAAAGATAACCGATATGCTACAAACGCAAAGCGAAGATGTGTTGCTGTTGATCTACGAAATCTTGCTTAAGATGTAGCGTGTTTGAGTGCTTTGAGGTTGCCCAGTATGTGCCCGAAGATTTCTGCTTGATCTTCCGAGAGTTGCAAAACATACTGTACAGCCTCAATTGCAACTTGGTAACGCTCTGAATCCGAGTCAAGCTGTCGCAGTTGGCTTGCAATGTTGGAGATTTCCGTGCATGATGCAGCCTGCATTTCGCCTTTTCCAGTCCGCAGCCACTCCTCTCTAATGCCGAATCTCTCGCAGATCAGCGTGATACTCTGCGCACTTGGCTTGCTTTTTCCATTGCATATCTTTGAGACAGATGCTTTAGAGAGATTCAGCGTCCTTGCTAGTCCTACTTGCTTAATTCCCTTCAACCTTAGCACTTCTTGCAATCTATCATGCAATTCCATTTCTTTTCGCCTCCCTTCTTTCTTATATTATAGCACAAAGTATTTCCGAAGTAAACAGTGTTATTTCATATGTTAAACAAAACACCAAAAGAAAAGGAAACCAGATTGTTCTGGCTTCCTAAATACGGAGAATTATTGAGTTCTTTTCACACAATGCCCCTCGTGCCGAAAGGTAAACACGAGGGGCAGACAGAAAGGATAAAGGTACTTGCCTTTTGTGGTTATCCCACATAGAGAAAAGTATAAAAGATGTATGAACCCTTTACAACCCTAACTATAAGTGCGATGAAAAAAAAAAGCAAGGACTTTTTTTAAGTCCCTGCTTTCTTTTTTTTACTTTTCTTTTTTGCTTATCGCAGCATTAAGCTTGCGGATCATGTCCAACACAGCTTGCATTTGGGTTTCATCCAGCTGCAAAAGAGTTTTGTTTAATGCAACTAAAAAGTTGTATGTCTCTGGATCGGTTTCTTCTTTGTGAAAAAGTTGTGCTGTGATAGCAGCTATTTCTTCTTGTTTTGATGTGGGTGCATACATTTCCCCTTCACCAGTGCGAAACCAATTTTCATTTATTCGAAACTCCCTGCAAATGTCTTTTATAACACGGTCTGCAATTGGGTTTCTACCTGCCTCCATTAGATATATATAGTTCTTAGTCAGGTTTATTCGCTTTGCAAATTCATCTTGCGTAAGCTTTGCGGCTTTCCTTATTTGCTTTAGTCTCTCTTCCATGCAAAAGCCCTCCTTTCTACTTCATTATAAAGCATACTCTTAAAAGTGTAAAGAGTAAAAATCTTAATTTTTCACACTTTTTTATCTAAAACCTATTGACAAGTCTTAAAAATTAAGATATACTAGTCTTAGAAGTTAAGATAAAGCTTCACAGAAAGGAAGGAAACAAAATGGCAATCGCAAATTACAAGAGCTTTATTACAAGATTAGGAAAAATGATCTGCAAGAACTTCACAGATAGTGAGTTCGTCAAAACAGAATTTGATGATGAATTTAATTCTAACACAGCTTATTTTACTATCAACGGATATTCTGCATGGGCATGTATCTATGATGATGATGATGTCATTACCGTATATGTTGCTAGCACGCACACAGTCGAAATCAAAATTGACGGTACACAGAAAGATGCTATGGCAACAGCCGTTCGTAGAATCGAAAGCCTGTTAGATGAAGCAGAAATTAAAAAAGCAGAGATAGATAAAAAGGCTGAGGAAGAAGTGAATGCAGATAAGCAGGAAGCAGAAGAGCCGCAACCTACTCCAGAGGAAACCGATAGAGAAGTAACATATATCGACTTCAAGCCAGAGCAGGACTACAGTGAAGAAGAGCCAAAGGTAGAGAATAGCAAGGTTAAAGCAGCTGCACAGTACCTTAGCAACAAGATCACAGGATGGTACGAGAACGCAAGAATTGATTACGGTGTGAACGGTAAGTTCCTTAGCTGCAAGGCAGAGGGTGAAAACGGTATCCGCATCAACTGGGAAGAGGAGGGCAAGGAGTACACAATGGTGATCAACTGGTTCACTGAGTACACCACAGAACACCTCTATAACATTTGGATGGAGCAGGGCGTAGAGGTTGAGGAAGTTGAGAAACAGCCAAAGGAAGAAGATCAGCAGGTAGTGACCATTGATAACACACAGCTTTTCCTCAAAAATCTTACAAAGAGCTTCGATGCAGCAGGATTTGCGACATCTTACAAGGAGCTTTATCAGGGTACATATAGTATACATGCTATAGCAGATCAAGGAGTCATGGTAGATGTAGGTTTTAACGAGGGAGTACCTTGCAAGACGTCAGCAAGTGCAGTTGTATATAGCGGTACAGATTGCATCATCATCGACTGCACAAAGTACAACACTGAGACAGAGTTTATCAAGGCTATTATAGAAAAGGTTATAAGTGCCAGTATCAAAGAAAAGGAGCTTTTTTCCAAAGCAACCAAGTTTTTTGAAAGTACAGATAGTACAGACAATAAGGTGCGAAAGCTCCGCAAGGAGTTTAAACAGTGGGAACTCTTGCAGGAAAGAGAAAAGGAAGCAGATGAAGCTTACGAAGCAAACTACAAGAATAAGGAGCTTGAGAAAGCAGCAGATGAAGCTTTCGAAGCTGAGTATAAGCAGTACGACAAGATAGCACGCATGATAGCAGAGCTTATTAACGTAGAGGTACTTACTGCAAAAAGTATGCTTACCAATAGGGCAGAACGTGTTAAGAAAATCTTAGGACTGTAAAGCCTTTGCTGACCTAACGGCATGACGGGGAGGAGGATATAAAAATGAGTGAAAAGACAGAAAACAGACTGAGAACCGAGCTAACCAAGCTTGATGAGCTTGTAGCAAAGAGTATACACCTGCTTGGAGAATGCATGAACGACCCAGAGAGTGAAGTAAAGAAGAGTGCATATCATGAAACATGCATGATGATCAATAATCAGTTTACAGACTGTGCAACTCTTCTTAGAGATTATGGATACGCTCCAGATTTTGAAAAAGCTGTCAAGCTGTTGAGAAGTGTGGGCGCATATAGACTTTCTAAGGCTGTTTGATAGTTCAATGCAGGGAGGTGAGGAAATGTTTTATATCAAAGGGCAGGAAGTCAACAGCTTGGGAGATTTGCCAGAGGATAGCCGTAAAGAGGCGGCACATGACATCCTCACCGAGCTGTACAAGGTATGGTGCAGAGAGCATGGGATGCAGCTTGAGAGCATCGAGGTGAGCAGAAAGAAGAAGGAGGATGTGGGTGCATAAGTACGAGGTATGTTTTTATATAGATTGGCAATTGGTAGCAGGCTGCATCATTGAAACCTATGACAAGGATAGTGCAGAAAAACTAGCAACTGCCAAATTGCAAGACGAAATCAAAGAAATAGAAAATGCACTGAATGCAAAGGTTAATCGAACTTTTGTATCACAGTTACCAGATAATCAGCATAAAGGAAAGGAAAATTAAAAAAATGAAGAGTTACAAGGGATTTAACAAGGACATGACTTGCCGTGATTTTCAGTATGAGGAGGGCAAGGAATATGAAGAGACAACGGCAGAGGTATGTGAAAAAGGATTTCATTCCTGTGAATATCCTCTTGATTGCTTCCGCTACTATGATCCTGCTCACAGTGTATACCATGAAGTGGAAGCAGACGGTGAAATAGACAAGGCAGATGATGGCACAAAACTTGCATCTGCCAAACTCAAGATTGGTGCTGAGTTAAACATAGCAGGGCTTGTTAAGGCTTCCATTGAGTACACGATTAAGCATACTAAAAAGGAAGCAGGAGCTGTTGAACCCTGCGGAGCATCAAGTGCCACAGGCTACAAAGGAGCATCAAGTGCCACAGGCAACTACGGAGCATCAAGTGCCACAGGCTACTGCGGAGCATCAAGTGCCACAGGCTACAAAGGAGCATCAAGTGCCGACAATGCAACGACAGTTGCCATTGCATGGGGAGCTTGTTCCAAAGCTAAGGGAGTGATCGGCTCTCACTTGGTTTTCGCCGACTGGGAATACAACGGTAATGCAGATGATGACGATTTTGAAAAAGCAGATGCAGGAATTGATTCATGGACTTTCAAGGGTGCAAAGATGGTTAGAGTTGATGGCGAAACCATCAAAGAAAATACATGGTACACAATCAGAAATGGGGAGGTTTTAGAAGCACAATGACGCAGAAGGAGAGGATCATTGATGGCTATAAGCATCTGCTGATGAAATACAAGGTTGGAGGTAAGAAATGAAAGTAACAGATATTATCCATAAGATTTCCAATATAGTTTGTAGAATGCCTGACACTCTTTTCCCGACTAGTGTAGCTACAGCTTGGAATGTTGGCGAGATCAATGCATTATGTTCTTTGCTATACGAATATGCAGGAGTTGGAACAGGAGCAAATTATACTATTGATGAATCCCTTCATGTCTGCATAATTCGCGAGATCACAATAGGAAGCCACACAATCTATCATGATAAAGCACTTGATCAGGTGGAAATTGATGCAGCACTTGAAGAATATGAATACCTTGAAATTTAGCTAAATTACAGCTCCGCACGGATTACCCTTTGGGTAATGCAGGTTCGACTCCTGCACGGAGTGATCAGGTTTGCGCAGACCTTGTAACTATTGGAATAGCACAAGAAAGGAGCACACATGTTAGAGTACATAACCGAAGAGGTCGGAAGAATTAGAACTGAAAAAATCAATTTTATACCGTATTTTTACGCTGCTGACATTTGCAGAATCCTCGGAAAAGGCACATGGACAGGTACATATGCGCAGAGATATGCAGGAAAAGAGCATATCAAGCAGATTAAGAATGGCTTGAAGAAAGCAAATCTAGTTGATCTTGACGGAGTAATAAATTTGTGTGAGAAAGCACAGGCAAAGACTAGCAACTTACTTATGGGGGTAGCAAATAGAATCCACTACGATGTCGCGTATTTAGAGGATTCGCCCAGTGGAACAATTTATCTTCCCCTTTTTAAGGGTGAACAGCAGGACTATGAAAACGATGCAGGAGATTTTAAGGTTTTCCATCACGCGATTTTTGGGAAAATCAGAGCAACATTGATTGACGAGAATATGTATTTCTACTCAACAGATATCTGCAGGGCTTTAGGCTTTAAGCGATACGGAAGCGTATATACTAACCGCTATGCAGGAGAAGAAAACTTGAAGCAGATTGTCAGCGAGTCAATGAGAGGCACACGTTGCATCAATGTTATAAGCATTGCAGGAGTACGCAATCTGTGTCAGCGTAGCAAGCTATCTCCAGATACTATATCAGATTTCTCAAACTGGCTGCATAACGCTACAAAGCAGGAAAAAGAGCCTGAAAAGCCACAGGCAGAAGAAAAGCCAGTAGAAGAGATCCCGCTTGCCAAAGCTAATAGATATACCGCCAAAGAACCTATTTTGATGGAAGAAGTAAAGCAGGAACTAGAAGAGCATGAAGAAATCAAGGAGGAAGAAACAATGGAATCAAACGCAATGAAGATTTTTAGCAATCCAGAATTTGGAGATATCAGAACAGAGGTTATCAACGGTGAGCCGTGGTTTTGCCTGAGTGATGTATGCAAGGCATTAGAGCTTGAGCAGGTAAGCAGAGTCAAAGCAAGACTTAATTCAGCCGGGGTTACTACTAGTAAGGTAGGGGTGCAAACAGGGCTGAAAGCAGATGGAACACCATCCATTCAGATTGTATCAATGAGTTTTGTCAACGAAGCAAACCTCTACAAGACCATCTTCCAGAGCCGCAAGGAAAGTGCAGAACGCTTTACAGACTGGGTTGCAGGTGAGGTACTTCCTTCAATTCGTAAGACTGGCAGCTATCAGCAGACTCCACCGCTTACAGCAGCAGAACAGATACAGCTAATTGCGAAGGGGTGTGTAGAGCTTACACAGCAGGTTGCCACCCTTGGGGCAGAGGTAACAGAGCTGAAAACAGATATGCCGCTGTATGGATGCGAGATTGACGAAGTACAGCAGCACGTAAAGCGTAAGGGTGTACAGTGCCTGGGCGGTAAGGACAGCGAGGCATACGCAGACGGTAGTATCAGAAGCCAAGTGTATAAGGACATTTACAGCCAGTTGAAAAGAGAGTATGGCTGCGTGAGTACCTACAAGAGTATCAAGCGTAAGTATATTGCAGATGTACATGATTTCATTGACTGCTATCAGCTTCCGACAGTACTTGAGGAGCAGATCACGGCAGCCAACGCACAGCAGAGATTATTTTAAAGGAGGACAAAATGATGTTAAACGAGATTAGAGAGTATTTCAGCGACAAGCAGCGTGAGGCATTGCCACTTATCATCACCGAGGCGGCAACCCTGCCGAGCAGCTACAGAACATTCTTGCTTGGTTATACCTCAGGCATGGCAGACGCGGCAAGACTTGAGGTAATGCGCCAGGCGAAGAGGGAAGCAAAATGAAGGTGATTTGGCAACCCACACTAGAAGCAGAAAAGCTTGTAAGTAATGCAGAGAGAGCATTACAGTGCCAGATTTCAAGAGGATTCAAAGCGCGACTTGAGAAGGAAGCGAAGCGTGAAAAAATTCTTGATGCAATTGCTAAGGGTATCTCAGACCTGATTCTTGGATGTGTTATCTTTGGCAGCTTGGCAATAGCATTATACTTTGGTTCAAAATAAGGAGGATAAAAAAAATGAGCAGTGTTACAGGATATGTTTTGACAGGAAATGACGGAAAGCCGTATTACAGCTTGGCTATCACAAATACAGAATTGATTGAAAGACTTCACCAGTACTTAACTGATGCAGCGGCAGACGCAATGGACATTCAGCATTACAAGGAAGCAGAGGAGCTTCTTCACAGTGCAAACAACCTGAGTGATCTTATCATAGAGGCAGAGGCAGAAGAGGGAAGCGAGGTAGAAGAGTAATGGGATTTTCACTGTATGAAATCAATTCGCAGATTGAGCAGGTATGGGGCGCAGCAGTAGACCCAGACACAGGAGAGATCATCAACGAGGAAGCATTGCAGGCGCTTGACGGATTAACAATGCAGCGTGAGGAGAAGCTTGAGAACCTGGCATTATTTTACAAGAACCTTTCAGCGGAGGCAGAAGCATTAAAAGCCGAGAAGATGCGCCTTGCAGCACGTCAGGCGGCAGCAGAAAAAAAGGCAGAGGGTATTAAAAAGTATATTGCAGCGTCTATGGATTCCGCAGGGGGCGAGAAGATCAAGACAAGCAAGGTTGCCATTGGTTGGAGAAAGTCAGAAAGCGTCCAGATCAATGCAGGGGCATTCCTGCCTGACGAGTACCTTACCTACGAAGAGCCAAAGCCTAATAAGGCAGCAATTAAAAAGGCATTAAAGGCAGGTACTTCCATTGATGGTGCAACACTCGTTACCACAAATAATATTCAGATCAAGTAAGCAGGGGGGGAAGAAGGAATGGAAGAAATTATTAAAATTAACTACGAGTCAGAGCAGCCTACTGTATCAGCCAGAGAATTGCATGAGGGATTGGAGATCTCTGAACGTTTTCAATCATGGTTCAATCGCCAGTTACAATATGGATTCGAAGAAAATACAGATTATGTAGGGTGTAAAGAATTTAACACCCTAGCAAGACAGGAATTGCAGGACTACAAAATCTCCATCGACATGGCAAAGCAGATTTGCATGATTCAGCGTACCGACAAGGGCAAGCAGTACCGCCAGTATTTCCTTGATCTGGAAAAGGCATGGAATACTCCAGAGCAGGTAATGGCAAGAGCCTTAAAGATTGCCAATAATGAGATTGAGAAATTGAAAACTGATAACCGTGTACTTATTGCAGATACCGAGCGTATGAAGCCAAAGGAAATCTTCGCAGATGCCGTATCATCCAGCAAGGATTCCTGCCTGATTGGAGACTTAGCGAAGATTATTTGCCAGAACGGTTACAAGATCGGACGGAATAGATTATTTGAGTGGATGAAAACCAACGGCTATCTTATCAAGGGTGGAAGTAGTAAGAATATGCCTACTCAGAAAGCTATGGAAATGAAATTGTTTGAGGTAAAGGAAACCACAATCACTGCCCCAGATGGAAGCACCAACGTTAAAAGGACAACAAAAGTAACTGGAAAAGGGCAGGTATATTTTGTGAATAAGTTTGCAGAGGTGGAAGGATGAATAAGCGACAGAGAAAGAAGCAGTTCAAGAAGCTTCACGGCATGAACCCAAAGCAGTATTTCCTTGAGAAAGCAATGCCAGAAATTGTAAAAGTTGTAGTAGATGTGGCTACCGCCATGGTTAAAGTATTGTGCAAGCTTAACGGTACTCTTTGGGAGATTGCCAGAGTACGGATGGCAAATGCTAACCTGCTGAAAAATCTCACAGAGCAGCGAAAGCAGGGGAAGAGAAAGAAAGGAAAATGGAGTAGATGAAATTTAGAGCATTGACAGCGGATGATGTGGAAGTGCGCATCGCAACCGTAAAGAAAAGTGGTGTATCACTCCTGCTGTATAAAGATGCAAGAGTAGATCAGAATATCTTAGATGATACCGTAGGAGCTGATAACTGGCAGAAGAAATACGAGATCATCGGAGGCAACCTCTTTTGCAGCGTAGGCATTCGAGTGCTGCACGAAGATTCACAGGAGAGAGAGTGGATTTGGAAGCAGGATGTCGGTGTGGAGAGCTACACCGAGAAGGAAAAGGGACAAGCTTCAGACGCTTTCAAGAGAGCGTGTTTCTGTTGGAGCATTGGAAGAGAGCTGTATACAGCACCATTTATTTGGATTCCTGCCGATAAGTGTAAGATTGATCAAGTCGCAGGCGATTACCAGAGGTATACCTGCTACGAGCGATTCCGCGTAAAGAGTATGCAGGTTGAGGACGGCAAGATAACCGCCCTGGCAATCACTAACGAGCGTGGAGTTGAAGTGTTTCAAATGGGAATGAAGAGGGTAGAACAGAAGGTAGAGCAGAAGGAGCTTAAACCTATGCTTGTATCTGCCGATGAAATTAAGATCATAAGGGCAGAGTTAGCTAGAACAGGATTGCCTGAGGACACCATTTGCGCAGCGTACCATATCGCAAAATTAGAAGAAATGACACTGGGGCAGTTCCAAAACTGCAAGAAGAGATTACTTGCGACTAAGACGAAGGAGGAAAAATAATGGCAAAGTTGACACCATTGAAAGCAATCCGCGCCAAGTGCATGGATTGCACAGCAGGGCAGTTTATCGAGATTCGCCTTTGCACCTGCACAAAATGCCCTCTGTACGAGTACAGAATGGGGAAGCGTCCTAAGGGTGAGGAAAGTATCACTGAGGAAGTTGAAACCGAGAATAGCGCAGATAGCGCAGTGTTTTTTACCGTAGGAGACGGATTTGGAGGAGCAGGAGATGAATAAAGTAATTTTGATGGGAAGATTGACACGTGATCCAGAAGTGAGATACACGCAGGGCGCACAGCCCCTTGCAATCGCCAGATATACACTGGCAGTAGACCGCAGAGGTAGCAAGCAGGGTGAGCAGTCAGCAGACTTTATCAGCTGCACAGCATTTGGAAAGAGTGGTGAGTTTGCCGAGAAGTATCTGCACCAAGGAATGAAGATTGTTGTTGTGGGTCGCATTCAGACGGGAAGTTATACCAACCGTGAGGGTCAGAAGGTCTATACAACTGAGGTTGTAGCAGAGGAAAATTATTTCTGTGAGAAGAGAAGTGAGGGTGATTCACCAGTGCCACACCCAGTTATGGCAGAGGCGCAGAAGAATACACCACCAAGTCAGCATAAGGACGGGTGGATGAATATTCCTGATGGTGTAGAAGATGAAGGCTTACCATTCAATTGATTAGGAGGCACACATGGAAGTATCAGGAAGGTTTGATGCAGTATCTCTCACAATGGAGGGTGGCTTAAAAGTCACCTTCCTGATAGCCGATAAGGAAAAGGCATTGCGAGAGATTGAAGCTATTAAGGATGCGCAGGAGCTTATAATCACTGCCAAGCCACACAAGGCGAAGCGCAGCCTCGATGCAAACGCTTACTTTTGGGTGCTGTGTGATAGGATCGCAAAGCGGTTAAGCTCAGACAAGTGGACGATCTACCTCTTGCAGCTCTCAAAGTATGGAGTATTCGCAGACCTGAGAGCAACCGCCCAGGCACTTGAAATTTTAAAGGATAAGTTTCGATACACTGAGATTTTGAGTGCAGAGGGAGAAAGTTATATAGTGCGATGCTACTTTGGTTCATCCACCTACAACACGAAAGAAATGAGTGATTTGATACATGGCACGGTATCGGACGCAGAGTCATTGGGCATTGATACCATCACCCCCGAAGAATTAGAGAGGATGCTTGCTATCTGGAAGGGCAGTAACAACATGAAAGATTACTGATAGCGTTTAACCCCCTCGTAGATGCCTTTTAAAGCGATTTGAGGTTTTAGGTGATAACTTATAGCCTAAAGCACATCAAAAAGCTAAAAGGCATTGCAGAGGGGCAAGAAAGGAGTAAAGAATGAAGATTATTAAGTATGGCAACCGCAAGTTAAAGACGAAGCGTTTCACATGCCAGTATTGCGAAAGTATTTTTGATGCAGAACCGAGTGAGTACAAAACGACTTTTGCGAAGAATACTAAATACAATACCGTAACCTGCCCTTGCTGTCGCTTGCAGGTGATGCAGGCAGAGGAGGAATAAACGGATGGCAAAAAGATATTATTGGCTGAAATTGCCAGAAGATTTTTTCAGACAGAAGGCTATCAAAAAGCTGAGAAGAATTGCAGGAGGAGATACCTACACAGTAATCTACCTTAAAATGCTTTTGCTGGCACTCAAGCAGGAAGGAAAGCTTTTCTTTGAGGGAGTGGAAGATGATTTCTGTGATGAGCTTGCACTTGATTTAGACGAAGAGCCAGACAACGTAAAAATAACAATTCAGTTCCTAATTGCACAAGGATTGATGCAGGAATGTGCAGATAATGAGTATATTTTGCCAGAATGCACGAATCTGACAGGTTCAGAAGACCCCAGTGCAGCACGTGTAAGAGCTTACAGAAGCAGAAAAGCGTTACAATGTAACGCGGATGTAACGGAGTGTAACGTGGCTGTAACAAGCTGTAACACAGAGAAAGAGATAGAGAAAGAGATAGAGAAAGAGACAGATACAGAGATAGAGACAGATACAGAGAAGAGCAAAGAGAAAAAGAAAAATACAGAGGATAGAGGAGAGGTAAAGACAGAAGGAACTATTTCTGACGAAATAGTTTGTCAGACGCAAAGCGTCTCACTTGATGTAAAAGAGGTAGCAGAGGCTTGGAATGACTTGCAGGGCTTGGGAATCAAGCCAGTAAGCAAGATGAGTGCATCCAGTACCAGATACAAAGCCTTATCAGCAAGAATCAGAGAACACGGAAAAGATAAGGTGTTAGAAGCTATCGAAAATATCAAGGTGAGTAACTTTTTACAGGGCATGAACGACAAAGGATGGGTAATCACTTTTGATTGGTTTGTGAAACCTAATAATTTTGTAAAGGTTCTGGACGGAAATTACAGTAACAGAGTAACGAGAGAGCAGGAAAAGAAAGGTGATGACAGATATGACGGTATCAGAAAGTGGGCTGAAAGAAAAGCAGCAGAGAATACAGCAGGAAGAGACGTTGACACCAGAGCAGGAAACGTGGTTGAAAACTGCGGCAGTGCTGAGGACAGCGTACCAAGGAAAGGATTTTTTGGTTTCTGATAAAGCCGTTGAGCTGTGGTATCAGATGTTACAGGATATCCCCATGGACAAGGTGCAGGATGCAGTTGCACGATACATCATGGAGGAACATTTTCCACCTACAATTGCAGATATCCGCAAGCGGTGTGCAGAGGATAATGCAGCGAGTCTCCCAGACTGGGAGCAGGGTTGGGCTGAGTGGCTGACAGCGATGCATAAGTACGGATATATGCGAGAGGATGAGGCTATAGCGAGTCTAAGTCCAATCACAAAAGAGGTTGTAAAGTGCCTCGGATGGAAAAATCTCTGTCATAGTCAAAACTTGGAGGGCGATAGAATCGCCTTTAGAGAGGTACATAGCAGATATGTAAAGCAGGCGCGAGAGAATTTGCAGCTGCCAGAGCAATTGAGAGTGGGTTA
>OHAN01000456.1_pt1 | contig 42317 bp, 70 predicted proteins | sample 1577121 | NCBI WGS metagenome assembly OHAN01 (sample SAMEA3541554, study PRJEB24748) | human gut metagenome | biome: human gut; feature: human-associated habitat; material: faeces | place: China | collected 2012 | reverse complement strand
CCGCCGTGCTGTAATTGCCGCTGGAACCCGCCGTGCTGTAATAGCCGCTGGAACCCGCCGTGCTGGAATAGCCGCTGGAACCCGCCGTGCTGGAATTGCCGCTGGAAAAAGGTTCTTTGCCCTTCACCCGATTAAAAACGGCATTCACTGTAGCTTTTACCAGCCCTGCAAAATTCACCTCACCTTTCACCGTCAGCTCAGTGCAGGCCAGCTTACTGTCCTCTTCGCTTTTATCCACGTTCCCGCCGCACTCGACCTCAAAAAAGCGCGGGCCATCCTTCAACGGGTAGTAGTGCAGCACATCCAGCGGGTTCTCGCAGGCGTGCATTCCGGCATTGCAACAGTCCGCCTTGTCCTCATGGTAGGTCTTGCCCACCTCATACTGCTTGCCACGGCACTGCATATTTTTGTCCATGGCTTTATAGGCAATAATTTTCTCGCTCATGGGTGTCCTCCTTTCTATCAATGTCGCAGCACAACATTGGACGAATGAACCAGATAGGTTACACCGTCAATCTTCACTTGCAGCTGGTCGCCCTCGTAATCGTCCCAACTGTTCAATTTCCCCTCGACAATCGTTCCGTCTGGCATTTTCAGCTGCGCCCAGTTGTATTCATAGGTCAGGTCAATAACCTGCTTATTGCATCCGGCCATCAGCAAAGCGCTTGCCAATACGGACGCTACACCAACAATAATTTTTTTCATGCTCGTTTCTCCTTTTAATAAAATGTTTAATAAAATGTCTTTTCTTTGCTGTGCCATCGCAACGCAACGCCTGGACCGCTCTTTGCCATGCCATCGCTGCGCAACTCTCGGCATTTCTTCTCTCTTCCATGCCAATGCATCCGAAGCAAAGCCTTGCCGCAGCGAATCGTTACGGTGCACCACTTTTCCTTCGCAAATCACATCAGCGCTTTTCTCTGCCATTCCTTTGTCTTGCCTGTCCGTGCTTCTCAGTGCCACTGCACAGCAGTTCACCTCATAGCCTTTGCTTTGCACCGCCGTGCCTTGCCTTTGCCAAGCATCGCACGGCCAATCGAACTCAGCCTTGCCGTTGCCAAGCATCGCTGTACTCCGCCTCCGCGAATCAGGGCCGTCAATGCCATGCCGTTGCTCTCAGGCCTTCACCTCATAGGCGGTGTAGGTAAAGCGGCCCTTTCCGCTGTTGCGCCACTGGCCGATGCCGCGCAGGATGCCATAATCCAGCCACTCACGCACAACCTTTTCGTGGCTGTCGTCAAGGAGAATTACGTCAAACTCGCAGGTGCTACCCGCCGGGATCTCCTCACTGTTGGCAAGGCTCACGCGCTCGCCCTGTGCGGTCTGGGCACGCAGCGGACGCTGGCAGTCGCCGATCTCTCCGTTTGTCTGAATCGGAATCATGCGGGGCTGAACGAAGATCAGACCGTCAATGACCTTCTTGTAAGCAGTCAGCTTGCCGCTTTCGTTCACGGCCTTCTTCTTGCCGGTCTCGGTCTTGCCGCCGATTCGGGAAAGCATACCGCAAGCATCCTTAAACATGCCTTTGATCTGGTAATCGTAAAATATAGGATTACCGTCCGGGTCACGCGGGAAAACGGTCATGCCCTTGTCAGCTACCGCATCAGGGCCAAGAGCCGCCACTTCATCCTCGATGGTTGCAGCATCCGGCGACTTGCTGGCGATAAACTCGCGGGCCACATTGGGATTTGCGGGCCAGGTGCCCAGAACCGGCTCAATAAACGTAGCTTTCACATGCAGTTTTTTCATCTTTGTAACCTCCAAAATATATTGTTTACGCCACGCCGTCCTGGTTATGCTGCCGGGCGGCAAGTTCCATCTGCTCCACGCTCTGCCTGCGCTCCACGCTGGGCAGCATTCCCACGGCCTTGAGCTGCTCATAAATGAACCGCTGTCCAGCTTCTGTCCATACGGTGGTGTTCTTGGTGTCCCACTCGCCGGTGCTCTTGTGCTGGAACGGCGTGGATTTGCGGTTTTTGGTGTAGCCCTTGCCGCAATACTTGGCGTATAGCACCCACTGGCCGTCGCTGGTCTTGTACTGGATCTTCAGGCCGTGAAGGATGCTGTTGAGTTTCTCGGCGCTCAGGCCGTAATCCTTGGCAAGGGTGGTAGTGGTGCGGCAGTTCTTGCCCACGCACACCGCCCGGGCATACTCTGCATCCGGCTTCAGGTCGTTGTTCTCTGCCAGAAGCTGGCGGTTGGCGGCCTTGAGCTGGTCGTTCTGCTTCTGGGCGATAAGTACCGCCCGGCGCATGACCGCTTCCGGGCTGTTCCACTGCGCCTCCACGGCCAAGAAATACTGCCGGGCCTGCTTGCCACGCTCGTTGCGCTGGATCATGCACAGCTCTTTGGCCATCGGGATGGTGAGCTGGTGGTCATCAACTGTGCGGCTGACCATCCGCCCGCCCTCATCATGAACCCGCTCAATTCTGAGCGGGTTGAAGTCCTCGCCCTCGGTAAAGCCGTACTCGCACATCCGGGGAAACCAGTCCTTGTAGGCCGTCTTGATCTCCAAGAAGTCGTGTAGCTCCCGGCCGCTCACCGTGGGGCGCTCCGGGTTGTCGTAGCTGACAGGAATCAGCGATTTTAAATCATCCATGCTTTCATCTCCCATCACGCCACCCCGTTACGCTGGACGCTGCGGTCATTCTTGCGAACGGCGGCCATGCCCATTCCCATCCAGAGCAAGGTCTGCTTGTCGCGCGGATCCAGCGAGTCAAACAGCTCGTTTACCAGCGCATCCGCAGCGTGAGCCCCGTCGATGGGGATGCTGTACCGCTCTGCTGCCAGATCGGTGCGGTTCTTCTTTGCCTTTGCCATAAAATCAACTCCTTCTGTGGTTGGCACCCACGACCTTGCCCGGCTGGCTGCCGGGTGGTTTCGACCCTTGCCACAAGGCCATCATCAGGTGGGGTAATCGCTCAATTACGGCCTGCGCCAAGTGTCACGTTCTTCACACTCAAAATGTGCGAAACTCCTGCAAAAGACACTTCAAAGTCCAGAACCGCCTGTGCAAACGCTTTGGCTTCCGAGGATTCATAGACCTCCTCCGTAGCAATGTAAACCTGACCGTCTGTGCCAAGATACTCAATATTGATAAGCATCGTTCAGCCCTCCTTATTCTTTGACTTCGCACACGTTGGTAACTTCGTAGACGTCCAGACCGTGCCCGGTCTCGTCGATCAACCGCTGCACTGCCACGTTCCGGGCATCCACCGGGTCCTCGGCAAGAACCTCGTAGCAGTCCCAGAACCTATCAGCCGTGTTGTAGACGTACACCTTATAGCGTTTCATGATTCAGACCTCCTGTTTGCTTGCGCTTCTTAGCTTGGCTATATTATATCATAGCTAAGCTATCATGTCAACACTTTTTTCTTCGCTCAGCTAATTTTTTCTATTGACACAGCTTTGTGCTTGCTGTATAATAAAGGTGCAAGGAGGCGTCGCCAGTGAACACTCGAATCGAGCAAATCATTGCAGCGCTTAATATCAAGAAAGTTGACTTTGCCAACCGTCTTGGTGTTTCTCAGCCCTTCGTTTCTGAGCTTTGTTCAGGCCGGAAGGCTCCCAGCGACCGAACGATCTCCGACATCTGCCGCGAGTTCAACGTCAATGAGACGTGGCTGCGGACAGGCGAAGGGGAGATGTTCAACCAGATCACCCAATCGGAAAAGCTTGCAGCGTTCCTCGCCGACATTACGGCGGATGAGGGAGACGACTTCAAGCGTCGGTTTGTGGAGATGCTGGCAGAGCTGGAGCCAGATGACTGGAAGCTTTTGGAGCGGATGGCTGAAAAGCTGCAAAAAAAAGAGGGAAACCCGTAAGGGTTCCCCTTCTTTTGCTACCTTGATTTATTTTATCAGCCTGCTGGCGTAAACCCAGACCAGGCGCAGCTTGTGCGGGTCTGCTTTTTCCAGCAGTTTGATAATTGCGTCAATGTAGCCTTGTCGGTCTGTGGTGTTCATTTTGATTCCTCCTGTGTAATGTAAAATCAAAAGATGAGGTATAAATATGGCAAATATCTGTCCCGTCTGCGGTGGCAAGCTGGGTCTGCTGAACCGTGAGAAAAGCGCTGACGGCCTGATCTGCGCCAGCTGCAGCAACTTTTTCTTTTCAAAATTGGGCATCCGAGCAGCAAAGCAACCGACAGCCGCCCTTGCTGATTACTGGGCTACGTTGGAAAGCCGCCGCAAGGCGTTCAAGGAGACCGATTCCATTTATGATGGAGATGCGCTTTTTGTGTCCATCGACAAGGCAAACCGACTGTTTTGCTTTGGGCATCGCGGCGGTGATAAAGTCCCTCGCATGATCTACAGCTTTGATGAAGTCGCCGGTTACGAATCTGACGCGCCAGACGATTTGACGGTGACAGAGACCAAAGGCGGCATTGGCCGGGCCGTGATCGGTGCAGCCGTTGCCGGTCCTGTGGGTGCGATCGTGGGCGCTGCTACCGCCAAAACAGAGACCCGCAAAGGCAGCCGCAGCAAAGAAAACGTTTCCATCCGTTTTACGCTCCCTCTTGGAGAAACCAGTCTGCCAGCAACGGTTTATCCCGGCGGCATGACCGCCTTTCTCAAGAGCTGCAAAGTCAGCCAGGAGAAGCCGCAGGCTGCCGCTCCGGCTTCCCCAAACTCCGCCGATGAACTTTTGAAGTTTAAGCAGCTACTGGATATGGGGGCCATTACGGAAGTGGAGTACAACGCAAAGAAATCTCAGTTGCTTGGCCTGTAAAACTGTTCATAACCATATTATAAAACCGCCGGTTGTTATCGCCAGTCCCCATTCATTCCATTCTTTCAGCGGAAAAATGTGGATTTGCGCTGACATTTCAGCTTATTCACGGTTGCAAGGCTGTTGCAAATTTTGCAACAGGTCAGCGGCTACAGCCCCGCCGGGCTCACCGGCGGCAGCGTGCAACTTGTCAAGCGCGGCGATCTTGTGGGCCGCGTACATCATCGCAAGGGCTTGCTGATCTGGCGTCATGCTCACATAGCAGGCCAGAGCGGCGCGGATATAGGTACTGAAGTGCTTCATCTTGTCTTTCATGGCTCATTCCTCCCAGGGTGCAGGGGTGCGTTCGGTGCCGGTCAGGATGCTGGCGGGCATACCGTCGATGATGGTCATTTCGGTTTCTTTACCATTTCTTTGCTCAAAATCCATTTTGTTTTCCCCTTTCTTTTGTGCACATTTATGTCTTATGTTCCAAATTCTACCATGCGCCGTTGGAAAACAAAATACGGATATTTTTTGTCGAATGGCGCAGATTTTTTCTGCGCCATTTTCTGTTAAAAACACGTTGGTTTTACGGGGGCGAAAGTATGAGTTATTTTACGGCAACCCAGATTGGAAAAGCGCTTGCAAAGGCCAGGGTATCTGCCGGCCTGAGCCAAGTGGAGATCGCAAGGCTCATCGAGAAGGGTGAGAGGACGGTACAGAGCTGGGAAAAAGGCTGCACCAGCCCGGACAGTGACGAGGTCATGGATTGGTGCACAGCATATGGGGTGTCCCCCATCACCGTGTTTATGGAGATGATGCACCCAGATCTGTATGCGGTTTCCGACAGCGAAAGGCTGGAAGATTCTGTAGATCGGGAGCTGCATCTGCTGATGAGGGCTCTGCCGCCCATCACGAAGCGACTGCTGCTTTTCATTCTGAAGGGCCGACACGGCAGCAGTCCGCCTGCGGTGATCTCCGAGATGGCAGCAAACCTGCACTGCCCACTCAACAACCGGGTCAGCGTGTGCGGGACCATCATAGACCAATACAGCTTTGCCCAGAGCATGGGCCTAGACCCATGCCCGGACGCTCCGCATCCTCCCATTGACGACCTGAAGATCAACTACAGGGCCGGAAGGGCCGCTGCTGAAAATGGTGCATTCGGATATATCGGGCAGAAAAAGGAGTAAGCCATGAAATGCGTGAGACCATGCTGCCGGAAAGAGATCCCGGATGGTGCTTCTTTTTGTCCGTGGTGCGGGAAAAAGCAGCCGGAAGCCGCCCCGCAGCAAAGAAAAAAACGCCGCCGTCCAAAGGGCAGCGGCAGCGTGTATAAACTGAGCGGGGCGCGGGCAAGACCGTATGTGGCGCTTACAGCCCAAAGGGATGTTCTGGGGACGTTTGAAACAGCAGGCGAAGCCGTACAAGCACTGGACGCTTACAACGCCCAGAACACGCCCGCAGCGCGTCTGAAGTGCACCTTTGCGGATGCCTATGTCCAATGGAAAGCTCAGCCAAAGTTTCAAAAGCTCAGCACGGACATGCAAAAGGGGTACGAGCTGGCCTATGCAAAGGCTGCGCCGCTATACGACCGACAATTGCGGGACTTGAAAGCGGCAGATTATCAGCAGGTCATTGACGCAATGGTGGAAAAGGGGCTCTCCCGCAGCTCCTGCGAAAAGCAGCGCACACTTTTCAGCCAGATCTGCGAGTGGGCAATGGCTCAGGACATCATAAACAAAAATTATGCCATGCTGCTGCAGCTCCCGGCGGCTACAGGAAAAGCAGAGCGCACCCTGACCTCCCAAGAGATCGAGCAGATCAGCAGCCGACAAGACGACCCGAGGTTTGGGCAGACGGCGCAAATCGCAATGGTACTGCTTTATACCGGCATGCGCATCGACGAGCTGCTTTCCATGCGCTGCGAGGATGTGCATCTGAAAGAGCGGTACATGCAGGGCGGCGAAAAGACCGAGGCAGGCAAAAACCGCATTATCCCGATTCTTGAACCGATTTACAAGACGGTAGCTTTTTGGATGATGAACAGCGGGTGCGAATGGCTGATTCCATCCAAGGCCGGCACAAAGCTGGATAAGCGCAACGTGGCTACAAAGTTCCGGGCGTTGATGCAGGAATGCCATATAGAGGGGGTGCACCCACACACCCTGCGTCATACGGCCAGCAGTAAAATGGTGGAGTGCGGTCTGGAAAAGACCGCGGTACAGGCAATCCTCGGGCACAAAAATTTCTCCACCACGGCCAATAAGTACGTGTCCCACAACGATCCAGCCTATTTGTTGCAGGAAATGCAGAAGATGAAATATTGATTCGTTAGATTGTTTGTTAGATTATCACACGTTTTCAGGTGTTTTTGCACGGTTTCAACAAAAAGAAAAGCGTATAGGCGACTTGTTTTTATCGCCTATACGCTTATTTTTGGAGCTGGTGACAGGAGTTGAACCTGCAACCCACTGATTACAAATCAAATTTATTTTACGTTTTACCGTAAATAATTATTTATCTGTTGGCTTTCCGTTAGACTATATATCCCATGCCCAAACGTTGAAGCCTATGTGAAAATAGCACACTCTATGTCTTTTTACAAGTCGCTTATCTTTCGCATTACGAGCTCATACTCTTTTGGGTACACCAGCTTTATTGCCTTCATGTGCTCGTCAAGCACCTGCATCAGACCGCCAAAAGGAACAGAGCTGGCAGCCGCCACAAAGTCGCTTTGCGGCTCTGCTGCTGCAGAGTACGCCGTCAGGCAGCTTACAGGCGGCAATTCCTTAGTCTGCGTTTCGGGTACATGTGCTTCTTCCAGCTCGTCTCGCACAGTACAAAGGGCAGCAAGCTTGTTGACGCTCTGCCAGCTGGTTTCCTCGCACTTGAGCTTGCGGATATGCTCGTTGATCTCGTCAATGTCCACGCCTGCTGCCCCCTTCCTCATGCGTTCCGCAGGATGTCGGCTGCCCGCTTGTAGGCATCACGCTCTGCGCCGGTGGCGTTCTGCATCATGTCCTCGATGTCAGAGATCATGCGCTCACGACCATCCGTGTGGGAGTAGTGACCGCGCACATAGTGACGGCCACGGTTGGCATAGCTGGTTCCCAGGTTGTAACCGTTTCCGGCATCGTGGCCGAAAGTTCCGCGCATGTCAGCTTCCCACTCGCCCGCACGGCTGTACTCGCCGCCCTCACAGTAATCCTCGATGCGGTGGATGTCCAGAATGATGTCCACGATCTCGCCGATCATCTCAACATCGCCAGGGGACCGGTTCTTTTTGTCGGTCAGCTCCATGAGCTCATCGCACATTTCATCTTTCAGATGGTTCAGTTTATCCAGCATGGCTTTATCTCCTTTCTTATGCTACCCGCTCAACGATCAGGTTGCTGTTTGCAATGCTGACCGCCTGCGCGCTGGTGTTCTTAACCGCCACAGTCACGCAGCAGCCGCGCGGCACCTCGATGAACGCTGCCACAAAAACATTGAAGTAGTTTTCGACTGCAGCAGGTGTTACAATGGCGGTTGCGCTACTAAGCGGCTCGCCACCGACGGCCAGAGCAATGGAAACGGGGCCCACAATGCCGCCGGCGGGAATGGCAATATTTCCGCCAAAGCTCACCTTGAAACGGGCCCGACACTGCCCGCTTGTCAGGCCGCGAAGTGTCACAAGGCCGCTGCCAGCACGGTGCACAATGCACGCAGGCGCTTTCGCCGCAGTCTCCGTCAATGGGAGATCCTGCCCAGCGGCTACTGTCACGGTATTGGAATTCGTAAATTCAGCCATTTTATCGGCTCCTTTCATAATAAAAACGCCGGGACTTTTGCCCCGGCGCTCTGGTTTGCAAAATCAGCTTAGGGGCTGAACAGGCTACGAATTGTAGTCAGTTGCCGTTATTTGGTTAGGCGCAGCTGCCGCAGCCGCAACCGGTGCCGCAGTTACCGTACTGGTAAGGTGCAGGAACCGGGAATGCGGGCACGGGGCGCGGATTGTAGTAGGCCAGCTGACCGCTCATGTAGGCCTTGAGCGTTTCGTTCTGGGCTGCCTGAGATGCCGCAAGCTGTGCTGCGAACAGCTGCTGACCCTGCTCAGCGATCTTTGCGTCCTTTGCCTCGATGCGCTGTGCGGTCAGGGCGTCAAGGATGGCGCGGGCGTTCTGGTTCTGGTTGTCGATGATGTCCCGGGTGGTGTTCTGCACCGTGTTCCGGGTCTCGCAGGACTGGGTGGCCAAATTGTAGTTGACGCCCTGAATGGCAGAGCGGTTCTCGCAGCAACACTCCTGCTGCTGCATCTGCATGGCAAACAGCTGCTGCATGAACGCCGCCTGCTGGTTTGCGCGGCTGATCTCTGCGGACATAAAGCCGTTGTTCACGGTCTGCTGCACGCCGTTGACAAGCTGCGCCTGCTGGTAGAAGCCATCACACATGCCGTTGTTGATACCATCCATCTTGCGCTCGATGTTGGCAAAATCGGAGGTCAGGACGTAGCCGTCAACGACACCGGCACCGGTGTTGCCATTGCCTCCCCAGTTGCCGCCCCAGCCGCCGCAGAAGGCGAACAGGAACAGGATGATGATCCACCATGCGCCATCATTGCCAAAGCCAAAGCCGTTGCCACCATTGGTGTTTGCGGGCTGAACAGGCATGGTCAGAACCGCAGAATCGGAAGAAAGAGACATTTTTGTACTCCTTTCGTATGTTTTGAATGATTTTTATGCTTGAACCGTGGCCACGGTTACGACTTAATGAAGAAACTGCTGAAACTGTTGCGCCATCGCCTGCAATTGGTTCAGCTGGTTTTGTGACATTTTGCCTGATTGCAAGAGCTTTTGCACCTCTGCTTTGGGGTCGCCCTGAAAGCTGGCCTTGAACTGCTGAAACTGCTGCATCATCTGTCCGAACTGGCCCATAGGGCCGGACATGGCAGGCATACCGCCGCCAAGGGCGTTAAAGAGTGGGTTTGCCATATCACTTTACCTCCGTATCGGTCTTTGGTGCTTCCTGCTTTTCCAGCGCCGCACAGCGCGCCGCCAGAGCGTCAAACTCCGCCCTGGTGACAAACTCCCCGCTAGGCTGTTGGACGGCCTGAGCGGGCATCTTAGCCGCCGTGGTGCGCTCTTTGTAATCAAACACCCGGAGAGGAAGCGGCATTCCGCTTGCGTCCGTGCTCTTGATGTAAAAGGCGCTGTTTTCGCTGTCCATCAAAAGCACGCTGTTTCCGGCGGCTACCATGTAGGCTTTTGCTCCCTCTTCGCCCTGCACCCAGATGATCGGAGGCGTGGACGGGGAACTTTGCCCTGTCGGCTGGCTCATCATGGGCGGTTGATACCCGGCGTTTTGCCGCAGCTGTGCAAGCTGGTCCGGCATTGCCTGGCCGTAGTAGTTCGGCATCTGGTAGCCATATGGATTGTAAGGCATCGTTTAGTCCTCCTTGTACCAGTAATAGATCGGGAACTCTCGCCCGCTGTCCCAGCTGTCCAGCCAGTCGCCGTTGATCACGGCCAGAACGTGCCCGGAGCATCCCAGTACATACACACCGCGCGGGCACTCCCGGGCAAAATCTGCCACGGTGTAGCAGGTGGAGCAGTCCGCATCGACAAGCCTGCGCTTGAATCCGTGCTTTTGGAGGTATGCGCCCCATGTGCGGTTGGCGCTGGGCATATCGCCGAGAGCAAAGCCGGTCAGCGCCAATCCAATGTAGGCCTGCTCCCAGCTCTGTCCAGTGGCCGCAGCTACCGCACGCACAGCACAGTCTCCGACGCTGCCCCCGTGGGGGTTGGGGCTGAACTTGATCCACATTGGCGCTTGCCTCCTTTGCGCCCAGTGTAGCAGAGCCGACCGGCGGGAGAGGCAACGAGCGACCAACGAAGGACAAAAATGCTCTATTTTGCCAAAAGAAAAAAAGTGCTCATTGAGCGCAAATTTTTACAAAAAGGCTTGACTTTTGCGCTCAATGAGCATATAATAAAGACAGTGAAAGACACCAACACACAACAACATGGAGGTACAAAATTATGAGAAACGCTATTGAAATCGCCGCTGACATCCGCAAGTCCGATGTCTGGGATTACGAGCTGTGCACCGAGCTGTGCAAGGCAGCTGACATGGAAGAAGAGTGGGAAGCTGCATCCGCTGGCGATTACGACTGGAACGACCCGAATCGCGGCCCCTCGTTTGAAGAAGTCGTTGAAGCCGCCGCCGAAAAACTGGGCGTTGAGATCTACTAAATAAAAAAGCCCCGTCAAGTGCAGCGAACACCTGACGGGGCTTTTGTGAAAGACGTACCATGGAGGTACACGAACATATTATCATGCGAAAGAAAGGAAGTCAACGATGTATAGCAAAGCAGAACTTTTTGGCATGGCTGCCAAGCAGCCGAAAGAAGTTTTTCTCGGTAACGTCACCCTCAGCATCCCGGACGATTCCGATGGCTGCGCCGATCTGGACGACGAGACCGCCCGCCTGTCCCATCTCTGGGACGTCTCCCGCATGAGCGTGCGGGAGATGGTGGTGGCATCCGGCATCAGCCAGACCGCCTTTGCAAAGGGTGCGGGCATCCCGCGCCGCACGGTGCAGGGGTGGTGTTTGGGCGAGCGCGACTGCCCGGAATACGTCCGCTTCCTGCTGGCCGAGCACTATGGGCTGATCTGAGGAGAATGTTATGGCAGAAGATTTGACTGGAAAGCATTTTGGAAAGTGGACGGTGCTTGCGCCGTCTGAAAAGCCGCACTACTACACATGCCAGTGTGAGTGCGGAGTGGTAAAAGACGTGTATGACAGCTCCCTGCGTCTTGGCAAAAGCCGAAGCTGTCTGTCTTGCGCGAATCGAGGGCAAAAGCCAGCCATGACGGAGACGGCTTTACGAAAGGCGAAGAAAAAAGAAGGACAGATTATTAACGGATGGAAAGTATTGGAAGTTTTGCCCGAAAAGAGGTCAGGCTGCTTTCTGTGCCGTGCTATTTGCCCGAAATGTGGGAAGGAAACCGCCGTAAAGATCACAAGGCTTTCTCGAATCCAGCATTGCGCAGATTGCAACAGGGACATTGGAGAGAAAACCGGGGCAATTCACAGCACAGCTTACGCGGGTGGCTCTTCCCTTATGTCGATTCGCACAAGGGCGGTCGGAGGCCATATCAATAAAAATTCCACTTCTGGCGCGAATGGTGTGTGCAAAGACTGCCACGGTCGATGGCGTGCATATATCAATTTCCAACGCAAGCAATATCATCTCGGCAGCTATGACACAATCGAAGAAGCCGTTGCGGCCCGCAAAGAGGCCGAAGAACTGATCTACGCCCCGTACCTTAAAGAACATGAAGGATGGGAAGAAGAACTTTCCAGCAGGCTTGAGGAATTGAAGAAAAAGTAAAAAAATCCCCCGATGCTCCAAACGGAACACCGGGGGTTGAAAAAAGAGACCAGCGGGTAAACGTTCTTCCGCTGGTCTCTTGCATACATTCATGATGGATGTGTATGCGCTATCCACCATCTCGTATAATTAGTATATCACATATTCAGCATTTTGTAAATACCTTTCAGCCGGTAGCCTATCGCCGTCCGGCTGTAATTGGTCTGTGCTGCAATATCCGGCAGCGGGAGCCGCTCAACGTACCGCAGTAAGGCTATCTTACGGTCTACCCTCCCAAGCGGTGCGCTTTTGATGGCGGCGGTCATCTGCTGTCGGTCAAGTCCTTGCAGCGCAGCGGGCAGCACTACACGAGCCGCCGCCACGGGCAGCACCGAGCCAGAAAGGCTGCGGCAGCTGTCCCGCGTTGCGCACCATATTGCCAAGCACGGCAAACTGGTGACGTTTTGTCACCATTTTCGTGATGTCACGAAATTGTTCTTGTGCGGCGAACATCCCGGTGACGTCACCGAGATGGCGGTATGTAGTGCTTGCCATGATATCCTCCTTACTGTGTGATTTCCTCAGCGTCCGCCTTGTCTTCCGCGTCCAGTGCGTCATAGTACGCCCTTGCCAGAGTTTCCACCTCTGCGATGTCATCCTCCGTCAGCAGGCCGCTGTCCAGATGGGTGTACGCCCTGTCCAGCCAGTATGCCACATCGCGGCCAGCGGCGATTTCCCGCTTGATGGAGCGCAGGGTCAGGTCATGGCGGGCTTTGCTTTTGATTGCCATAGTCAGTCCTCCTTTAGGTCATGGACGCTACTGCGTCCTCAAGGTCAGTGATGCGCTTGATGGGGTCTGCTCTGCCGGTGACGGTTGCACTGTCTGCGTCGGTCAAGACTGTGTTCACTCCGGGGAGGGCGGGGATAGGCTGTGCGCCGGTGGCAGTGAAAGGCGTTGGAGTTGCCAGCTTGTAGGCGATTTGGACAGGTGTTCCTGCCGCGTACTGGGCGGTGAGGTAGTCTTTATACGCATCTAAGTCGGTAAATACACTCGTATAAACGCGGATAATTGTCCCCCGAGTAAACGCAGCTTTGCTAAAATGTGAACATATAGTATCAAGCGGTTCGCTATCTACGGTATAGTCAGCCGTGTAAAAAAATTTGGCGCTACTACCATCGTCATATAGTGCCCAATTTTCTGTACCGTTAAAGGACTTGGCTTGCCACGTCTCCTGCCCCTCTCCCGTCACAGCATCCACCGTGCCGCCGTAGATGGTGCGGGGCAGAGTGAGGGTGGAGGTTTGGCCGGTGTAGTGGGTGTAGGCTCTCCATTCATTGCCTTCGACAATCCAAATTTTTTCATCTTTTTCAGGCCGCCCTTGTACCCAGTACGAATCTGGCTGTATTGCGGTCTGTCTAGCAAGTGTGAATGTGTGCTTATTGGAGTTATATGTATGCTCAGCGTCAGCTCCGTTTGCGCAGACTGCAGTTGCCACTGACAAGACACAAACTGTATAAGTTCCGGCAGGCAAAGTTATTTTAGAGGCAATTTTAATATTGTTATTGGTTTTAATGATAGGAAAACGCGCTTCGTCCAGCAGATTCTCCCCGCACCGCTCGACCGTCGCGCTGTCCCTGCCCTTAATCGGCCGGACATTGTCCGGGCTAGGTTCGGCGCTCCCTTCCTGCGTGGGCTCCCAGCTGGCAGTCACGCCCAGCGGATAATTTGCCACGGGGTAGCACTGCAACGGGTTGCCGGTCTCTTCCAGTGGCGGGCAGAGCATGTCCACGATGTGCTTGCTGCTCCAGGCGTCGGGCCCCACGGCGGTATCATCAATTTGTATGCCATCTTTGCCGTCTGCACCTGCCGGGCCGGGGTCGCCTTTAGGCCCCTGTGGCCCAGTGTCACCTTTTTCGCCCTGCGGCCCCTGCGCACCCTGCGGGCCGCGCTCGCCCTGAATGCCACGCGGCCCCTGTTCACCACGAGGGCCAGTCTCGCCCTGCGGGCCGGTGGCTCCGGTAGCACCAGTGGGGCCTTGAGGGCCTTGCTCACCCTGCGGGCCGATCGGGCCAGTGTCGCCCTTGTCGCCTTTCTCGCCTTTGAAGTTACCAGCGGCAATGCCGTCTTTCAGTTCCTGTAAGCTGTCAGCGGCCTTTTTCTGTGCGTCACCGGCAGCTTTCTCGCTGGCAGCGGCCTTTTGTGCGGCTGCTCCTGCCTGCTGCGCTGCAGTCTGCGCGTCGGTCTTGGCCTGCTCTGCGGCGGTGGCATCTTTGTGCACGGCATCCACCAGCTGCTGCCACGCGGGCGAGTCCGGTTCCGGCATAGTGCCGTCCTCTGTGCCGCTGTTGGCGCTGACGCGATATCGCAGGTCGGCGCTGGTCACGGTCTTTGTGCCGTCGCTGCCCTCAAAGGTAATGCAGCCGTTGCCGGGCTGTGCGGTAACGCTGGCGGGCACATCCACAGAGCCGTCCACCACCAGCGAGGATGCCGGGTCTTTGCCGCCCGGGACGTGCCAAAAGGCCCGGATAGTCAGCCCTTCCCACTCGCCGGATGCGGTGACGTTGAGCCGGTACACGCCCTTGTTTTTGGTGTAGCCAAAGCGCACCAGCTGCTCATAGCCCGGCACTTTGACGACGCCATTGGATGCGAGAGATACGCTTAGCTCGATCATAAATTACTCCTTGTTGATGGTAGGCTTCTTTTCTGCCAATGCCTTCTTCATCAGGCTCACGGCCTTTTCAATCACCGCGTCAAGCACTTCATCCGTGATGATAGGCTTCAGCCATGCAGGGCAGGCCGCACGCAGCGCGTCAAAGACCTGCTTCTTTTTCTTTGCGCCCTGGCCGCTGCCCATGATGCTGTCCTCGGCCTTGCACACGAGGTCATAGGCCAGATCTTTGACAAGCTGCTTATAGCCCATGCGGATAGCGCCGACAGCCAAAGCCACAAAGCCGACGATAATAAGAACGATTGCGACGGGGGCGGGGATAAAGTTAAGCATTGCTTCCATGATTTGTTACTCCTTTCAGCAGGTAGTTGTTAATATCGGATTTGCTTTTTTGCATACCTTCGCGGTTGTTGCCGGATAGTTGCGCATCCAGAAGATTCTGCACGCCAACAAGGACAAGACGCATTTCTTCATCGATGCCGTCAAAGCGCGTCAAATCGCGTCTAAGGGCCGCGGCGTGCTGCGTGGAAACAGTTTCTACCGCAGCCAGTCGCTTTTCAATGGTGTCAATGCGCTTGTTCTGCGCATCGTCGGGGGCCTGTGCATTTTTGACGTACTTGTGGATGATGTCCAGCACCTTGTCGATGGTGATGACCGCAGCGCACAGGCTGCCCAGGATGCCCAGCACCCACAGTAGAGCTTCTTTTTCGGTCATTTGCCCTCCCGGAGACGGGTCAGGCCCTTCTTGCAGATGATACTGGTATAGTCCTTGTAGGCAATGGACAGGTCAACATTGCCGGCAACGCCCGGCACGCTGCCGGAGCTGGTATGCTGCCACATCCCATAGGGGTATACCGTGGCGGGCTTCTGGCTACGGTAGGCCGCCAGCCACACATCATAGGGCTTGAGCGCCGCGCCGGTCATGTAAAGGTGCTTGTCTGCATAGCTCAGGTAGGTGTACAAGATAGAGTAAAATCCCCAGTCCTGCACCGTTTTCAGCTCGTAAGCAGTCAGGTCGGTCAGCACCTCTTTGCTAAGCTTCGCGGGCAGCGCGTCCTCGACGTCCACAGCCACCGGCAGGCGCAGCGTCTTGCCGATCAGGGCGCTTTTCAGCAGGGCCAGCTCCTTGTCAGCTTCTGCCCGGTTGACGGCCTTAAAGTAGCCATACACGCCCACCGGGATGTCCAACCGAGTGCACTCTGCATAGTTGCGCTCAAAGGTCGGGTCAAGATACGGCTTGCTGGGTACGCCTGTCTTGCTGTTGCCCATTGCCCGCAGCATCACACCGTCAATTTTTCCGATGGCCTTGACCTTGTCCCAGTTGATGTTGCCCTGCCAGCGGGAAACGTCCATGATTGTTTTACTCATTTAAGCCTCCTTGTTCTTATTGCCGGTCTTGTCCTCCAGCAGCTCGATCAGCTCCTTATACTCGGCCTCGGTGATGCGGCCAATGGCGTAGAAAACGTCCAGCTTGTCCGCAAGACCAGCGGTCTGTCCGCGCTCGATCAGGCGTTTACAGGTACGATACAACATAGGTTTACCTCCTTATGTGGTGGTGTCAGTGGTGGTGTCGTCGGTCAGTCCCAGTTCCAGCAGGGCGACGCGGTACTCCTGATCTACCGCCAGGGCGTCCGTGTCCGCCTGCGCGGCCTGCGTCTCGGTCAGCAGCTCTTCCAACGTCGGGTAGTGGTAGCCGGTGAATACAACCGATACAGTATTCAGCGTATTGGTAAGGGTACATTCAAGACGTTTTTTGTCGGCCGAAAATAATACTGTGACCTTGAGACTTCCCGCGCCAAAACTGCCAGTTTCATATGTCATACCAGGGGTAAGATTAAAATCAGTTTCGTTTATGCGGAGGTTAACGTAATCTACACCGTCCTGAACGTTAATTGTCTCAGTTTTTCTCCTCCCAATCGTTGTTTTTCCGCTCCACACCAGCCGCGCCTCCGACTTTACCGCCACACTGGCCGCGATGGTATCATACAGCGTCTTGCCGCTCAGGGTGCCGTCCGGGGCAATGTCCAGATAGTCGCCCACCTTCACGCCGCCCAGCTGGTCTGCCGTAGCGGGCGGCAGGGTGTACGGCGTGCCGAACTTGGCGTCGGTCTGGGCCTTGGTATACCTCTGATCCAGGGCGTCGCCGGTCGCCTTTGCATCAGCCGGTGCGCCCGATACGGTCAGGGTCGTGTCAGTGGACACGATAACCTTTGCGTCGGCGGCACTCTTTGCAGCTGCTTCCTCGCTGGCCTTTGCGGCAGATGCACTAGACGCGGCAGCAGTTTGACTGGCCGCTGCTTCTTCGGCACTGGAAGCAGATTCCTCGGCTTTTGATGCCGAAATACCTGCCTGCTCTTGCGCTGCGCTTATGGCTTTTGCAGTGGCGTCTTTGACTGTCTGGGCTGCTGCTGTGGCCTGTTCTGTGGCAGTTGCCGCCGCGTTTGTGGCTGTTTCCGCACTCTGAACAGCTTCTTCCTGCCGCGCGATAACAGCCTCGCCATACTGCTTCACATACTCAAAGCCCTGTGCAAGGGCTTCCCGTACTTCCACGCCGCGTTCTGCATTGCGGACTTCGGAAATTGCTTCGTCAAATGTCTTATCCAATTTATCACCCCTTTGCGGATGCATAGCCCTTCAGCGAGCGGCTCAGGTCATAGGCGTCACTGGCTTTTCGTGAGCTCAGGGCCTGCAAGTCGCTGACGCTGGAGAAATCAATGCCCAGCGTGAATTCTTTTTTGTCCGGCGCGTCCAAAGGCTCCACAATCTTAGAGCACAAAAGCCAGGTGTTTACCCCGTGCGGGTTGGAGTAGATGTGTGTCATCTTGCCAAAGCCAAGGCGGGCGATATCCACGCCGGCATCCTTGAGGTCCACAGCCTTTACCGTGATTCCGTCAAGGTAACGCAAGTTTTTGGACAGCTCCGCGTTGGCGGCATCCAGAAGCGACTGCGTTGTGTTTTCGGTTCCGTCCTGCACAATGACCCGCGCGATGATGCCAAACAGCTTTTGCGCGGTGGCGTCGTTAGCGGTTGCCGTGATGGTGTTGGTTTTCTCCCACAAAAACCAGCCGGATTTCTTTTTTCCGACGGCAATGACGCGGGTGACGATATCCTCTGCTTTGACGTAGCTGCTCAGGTCGAGCAGGTTTGTGCCGAATGCGATGGGCTGCCCGTTTTTCTCCTGCACTTCCTGGACGTAGTCCAGATACCGGGCCCCGTTTTCGTGCCGGACAATCAGATACCCGCCGTATACATCCACAAGCTCATTTTGGATGACATCCCATGTAACGCCAAAATTTCGTCCATCGCCAAAGGTGTACCGTGGCGCAGAATCGTAACGGACAACGGAAGAATCCGGCAAAGCTGCACCGTTGAACAAGACGGCATAGCCGTCTCCCTGCTTTTCGATTTTCCAATTTTTCGAGACCGTGTCTTTGAGATCGTATTCCGTCTCAGGCGGAAAGGATTTTGAGTGCGTAGCGCATGTGATATCCGGCGTAACCGTTCTTTGCGTGGCTTCGTGCGTCTGGCCGTCACCATCCAAGGATAAAGCCACGTTTACGCTCACGGAAAAAAGGCCGTTTCCAGTGCGCCAGATATACCCGTTTATGGAAGAATCTGCATGCTTTTCATTCAGCGTCCAGCTGTACGCGGATGGATCCGGGGCCGTGTCATCATCCGAGTAGCCGACTTCATATTGGCTTACAAGCTGTACGCCGGACGAGGTATAAAGTCCATATTCATACCTGTAATCGCCGTCACTATCCGGAGTACCCGCCATGTATTCCAGTTTCATCACGCAGTTATGCAGCTCTGGCACCACCACGCTGGTGCTCGGAAAGCCAACATTTCCGCAGACAAACGACTTGTATGCGTCCACCATGCCGGTGTGGTTTTCCAGCAGAAACGAAAGAAATTGCTTGATCGTCACGTCTTTGGCTGTATATGGCGCAACAGAGCTGTCGTTGAGGTAGGCCAGCTCTCCCTCGCAAAAGACTTTTTGACGCAGCATAAAATCCTGCTCATGGCTCATGGGCCTGCCCTCCCAGATGCGCACACCGTCTTGTTCTACGGACACGGTCGTGCGCATTTTTTGCAAAGCTGAGTGAGCCACATTGCCAAGCGGCAGGGTGAATTCCAAGCTACCGGCCTTGCTCACCTCCCGTGTCAGAGTTGGACTGATGATCTTTTTTGTGTCCGTGTAGTCCGTTGGGTCGTAAATGCAGGTCTTTGTCTTCCACACGTCAACGCCGGTCTGGACGCCCGCATAAACTTTATAGCTCATAAGCTGCCCCCCAGATATCGGATGCTAATGCTGCAATCCGCAGACGCCGCAAAGATGAGAGTACCTACAACGCCATCCGGCATATGCAAGCCCTCAATGTACTGCCACTCTGTAGACTTTGCAAGGATGCCAACCTCAAGGCCATTGAGAGACACCGCAATGTCCGCAGCGTCCTCGCTGCGCTTGAAGTAGATGCCAGCCGCTCTTGGTGCACCGGTAACGGTTACGGTGATGTCTTCGTTGGCTTTGAGCTGGATATCCGTATAATCGCGGATGATCGCCGTATCAAATACAAGGTCATCCCACAGCCAGTCATCAGAGCCGTCGTATACACTGCGTTTGAAGGGGTCGCAAGTGCCTGTAATCGTAAACACACAGTATAATGCGTCCTTGCTGACGGACACCTCCCACAGGCCCTCCCAGTAAAAACTGGGGTCATTGTCGAATTTACACTGGAGCCATTTCCCGTGGATGGCGTTTGCGATAGTGCTGTAGAGGTTCTCCCACTGCTTTTTCGGTGCAGTGCACTTGAGTTCCATGGTAATGGTGCGCTTTTTGTAGTGTGGCCTGCCGTCCAAAGAACTGGTCAGGTTGAGCAGGGTATCAGACCCCGGCACCTGCACAAGGTAGTCATCCACCTCAGCAGGGCCGATTTTTGGGCTTCCGACCTTGAGATACAGCCCCCAGTCTTTCAGGGTGTGGAAGTTGCCAATTTGTGCGCCCAAAAGTTTGCCCATTACACACCCCTCGCTTTCCTCGTCACGGTCACACCGATGCGCGCGTCAACATTTTGTGCCATTCTGGGCGAAATGACGCCCACCAGCTCGCCAGAATCCATGACCACCTGACCGGTGCCAATGGCAGGCAGATGCTCGTCCAGAAGCTCCTCGATGCGCTCCAGAATGCTGGTCTGCTTGTCTGCGTGGCTGCTCTGTCCGATCACTCGGTACTGCATCGCAGACCTCGTAGAAAACTCGCTCAGGCTGTCGTACACGCCCACATCGTCAAACGGGCTCTTGTAATTATTGACCGGGTCTTTGCTCTTTTTGTTTTTGGCCCACAGCGCAAGCCCGATGCCGCCAGCTACAGCACCCACAGCGCCAACGCCGAGAATGACGCCAAGGACTGGGTTTGCAGAGATGAACGACACCACAGTGCCAAGCGCAGACGTGATGCCGCCAGCCATACCAGAAAAACCCTGCACAACGCTGCCAAGTGCGCCGCCAACGCCGCCAGAGCTCGCAAGGCCCTGCACGATCTCAGAGAACGCCTTTACAGACGTAGTGGCGCCATCCACTCCGGCAGTAATGCCGTTTGTGAAGATGCTCTGGATAGACCCCAGCGCCTTGCCGATGCCACCGCTGAAGTAGCCCTCATTGACCGCGGTCAGTGCGTCCGCAAGCCACTTAGAGATCACGTCACGCTGATCCTGCGACACTTCGCCCCAGATTAGATTGACAAAATCCAGAGCGAGACCGCCCCAGTCGCCATTTTTGGCGTCACTAAAGGCGCTTTTTACCAGCCCGAAAATGCCCTTATCCAGCTGGCCGGAAGCCTCACTCAGCTGCTGGTCAATGCGGCTCTGGGTGCCCTTTACGCTCTTGTCGATAAGAGTAGAGGTCTCGTTCACCTTATCTTCGATTCCGTCGATGTAGGTGATGATCTTCTCGTAGGTCTCCGCGCCGTTCTTTCCGATGCGCTGGCCGGTCTCTGTGACGGTCTTCTTGATATGCTCGCTGCCGTCGGCGTACTTTTCCACCGCCTGCTGCACCTTTGTGGTGATGCCGTTAAAGGTGGTTTCCGAGACGTTGGTAAAGGTGCCCAGCAGCGTTTTTGACATGTCGTCATAGGTCTTTGTGACCTTTGTGACCGTGCCGTTGACTTTGGTCTCCACCTGCTTAAAGGTCGTGGCAACACCGTTCACCATCTCCTTGCCGGTCGTGGTGGTGGTCTCGGTGATGCGATCTTTGATCTTGCCCGCGCTGTCCTTGACCTTTTCGGTGAGAGTCTGGATGCTAGTGGTCACAGTGCCCAGCGCATTCTGTGCAGCGGTGGTAGCCGTGCTGGAGATGGACGAAATGACCGTTTCGGTGGTGGACCTGGTGGAACCGGAGGATCCGGATTTTTTGCCGCCGGAGGAGCCGCTGCCACCGCCTGTGGTGACGATGGAACTGCTCCCGTTTCCATTGGCTGCCGCCAAATCCGCCTGACGCTGGGACCAGCTCCTATTGCTGATGCCAACGCCTTTTAAGGCGTTTTGCCGCAACCTGTTACGGTTGCTCTGCCGGTTATTTGCATCCGCGTACTCTTCGTAAGTATCAAAGTCAGCCGTGGCTGCTTTTCCGAGAAAACGGTTGAGCTTATAGCTCAGCTGATCCAGCCATGTGGTGGCTTTGCTTGCGAAGTCCTTGAAAGCGTTTTTTGCCGTGTTGATAGGCTCTGTCAGGCCGGTAATCGCGCCTGCGAGACCAATCCAGCCGTCCGTTTTGTAAGCTTCCTGTGCTGCGACGAGCATGTCGTTCAGATTGCCGATTACAACGCCGGCGCCGCTGGATAAATCGCCGGTCAGCAATCCCGCCAGCTGCTTTACATTGTCTTGCAGGGTAGACATGCGCCCATTCATGGTCTGGCTCTGTGTCTCCATAGCACCGTAGTAGCGCCCGCCCTCTTCGCTGGCTGCGATAAGAGCCTGAGACAGCAGGTCATAACTGATGGTCATGTTCTGGACTTCCTGCACCGATTTACCGGTATAGTCGGCCAGAACCTGATAGATGTTGATGCCTGCATAGGCAAACTGCTTGATGTCAATGCTTGCAGCCTTTCCAACGTTGGCGATCTGCTGCAGGTTCTGCGCCATGCGGGACAGTTCCGCATTGCCGCCGCCTGCCGCATTGACCGCGTTGCCAAGTGCCAGAATGACCTTTTCGGAATACCCGGCGTTTTCGCCCGCGCTGATAAGCAGCTGATTTGCCTGCGTCAGAGCTTCGACGTTGAACGGGGTGCGGGCGGCGTCCTCCTGAATCTTTGCCATAGCTTGTTGTGCAGCTTCTGCGCTGCCAAGCATATTGGTAAACCCAACAGTGTAACTCTCGATCTGGGCGTTGTAGTCGATGCCAGACTGAATGAAACTTTTCGCAGCGGCAAGAGCGGCAGAGCTGAGTTTTGAGAAAAGGCCCGCCATGATCGTGCCTTGTGCAATAGCACCGGCCAGAGACTTGCTAGACCCCGATGTGGCGTCCCCAAAGCTGTTCATGTACCCTTCCGCAGTTTTCAGTCCCTGTGCCGTGGTATTGAGTTGGGCCTGAGCTTCTTTCAGCTTCTGGGCAAATTCCTTAGTTTCTTTGGAGGCTTCCCCGGTCTCTCTCCGTGATTTCTGGTAGGCTGCCGTAAAGTGAATGACCTCGCTGTACAGCCGATTATAATCCTTCATCATGGTGGAGACGGCGTCCCTAGTCTGAGACTTTGCCTCTTCCACGCCTTGCCGGTAGGCGCTGTCGTCCAGCCCGAGGGTGGCGCTCAATTCAAAAAGTTTCAGGTTGTTTCACCTCCTCTCAGGCCGTTCAGAATGCGGGTCTTGATTTCTTCCGGGGATTGCTGCGGTTTCGGCCTGCTGTCCACAAGGCTCTCTACACTGTCATACCAACGCTCTTGCTCACCAGCCAGAACGGCCAGTGCGTCGGTCATATATGCCCGGTAGCTGAGTGCGATTTGCTCCTGCCGCAGAGCTGTAATGCAGTGCTGCGCAATGTACGGTTTGCCGATCAGCCGCAGCATATCCAGCCGAATGGTGGAGGTTAAGCGCCGATATCCGTCTGCGCCAACCTCACCAACGAGGACAAAAAATCCAGCACATCCTTATCCTCCACGGTGGCGGTGATGACGCGCAGGGTCTTGAACGGGGTCATGGTTTCGGGGTTGCCATCCTCGTCCACGTCCGGCTCATACAGCAGCGGCAGCAGCTTTGCAGTGCCCTCTGCGTTGTCGAAAAGCAGGCTCTTTGCCATGGCCTTGATGTTCTTCTTGGCCTGCTCATCCTTTTTCTGCGCCAGCTCTTCCGGGGTTTCCTTGCCGGTCAGCATGGGAAGCACCTTGCGCAGCTCGTTGACTTTGGATTTCTGCAGAAGGTCAGACACAGCGTCGGCGATCAGCCAGCAGCGGCGCAGAAACTCGGTTTCGTCCATCTGGTTCAGGGTTTTCATGGGTCGTCCTCCTTATTACGCTGCCGCCTTGGGGCTGTAGTAAAACTCCATCGGCACCACATCGCTGCCCAGCCGGGGGCAGCCGGTGAGGGTGACGGAGATGTTTCCCTTGCCCTTGTCGGTGGTCTTGAGGGTCAAACCGCCGGTGGACAGTGCGTTCATCAGACGTACAGCCACATAGCCACCGTCAATGGTGTCACCGACCCACCAGATGTCCTTAAAGTCGCCGGTGCTTTCCGCCGGATCCAGCGTCATGCGGGGCGTGACCTTCTTTTCTGCCACATCGGCTGCACCAAGTGCCAGCTTGATAACGTCCGTTGTGGCATTCAGGGCCGTAAAGGCCAGCGTGCAGTCGTAGTCCTCGATCTGCATCAGCTCTGCGGTGTTCTTTTGGGCGTTGTCCACGTCCTCGCCCAGATCCGTGAAGTTTGCCTTGCAGGTCGCAGTGATGCCGCCGGTGGTGGCAGTGATGATGTCTGCATCCTGGATTTCGGTCGTGCCGGACGGGTCAAACTTGTTGACCACAATTCCGGCATTGAACTGCATGGACTTGAACGCTTCCTGCGAAATTTTGGAAAATTTTCTTGCCATATTGCTCCTTACTCGCAAAATTGCGTGATTTCAAAATTGAGATATTCGCACAGATACCCTTCAGGCGGGTTGTCGAGGGGCTGTGCCCACGGGGTGCCTTTTTGCAAAAGAATAGCGCCGCCCTCGCAGGAAAGCGTTATGCTGTCCTCGAGGGCTGCGCTGATCGTATCTTCGGTTTGCAGAATGGGGGCTCTGCCGCCCTTGCTTGGGTACCACAGCCGGGCGTGGAAGGATGCCGTCGCGTTCCACCCGCCGGGGATGGTGGGCTTATAGGTCAGATAGGGCAGTGAAGCGGCAGGAGGAATGTTATCTTCCAGATAGCCCGGGATGCCAAAGTCGTTGAAAAACGTGTTCAGCGCCCGGTTGATGCTCTCAGACGGGCCCATCACGGCAGCACCGCCTTTTTGCACTTGACGGCCCGCAGTCCCATGCCGGATTCCGGCGGGGCTTTGCCCTCATCTGCCGTGCTGGTGATCTGGAAGGTCTGCCCATCACTTACCCGCTTGATGTAGTCCGGGAAGGCCAGCGGAACACCGGTGCCAACAAGCAGCGTGTAAGTAGATGCCGTGTCGGCCTGCTCTGCCACCTGAGCTTCCACGGTGGTGTCGTGGCGCTCCACGGCCTCAAACTCCGGGCCGTCCTGCCAGCCGGACACAAAGCCGCCCACACCGTCCGGCTCATAACTGCGGGTCTGAAAGCGGTATTTTTTGGTAAAGCTCTGCATCACGGTGGATGCAGCGAACGGATTGACCATGTCACATCTTCCTCCACTGGTTGATCTCTGATTTATAGCGGGTCTTGCCGTCTGCGGGAAGGCCGTCCGTGCCTGTAGCCATCGTGCCGGACCACCCGGCAAAGGACTGAGATACATACACGCCGCCGGCCGGGAGCGCCTTGTCGTATGCGTCGATTTTTTCAGCCAGCGCCACAAAATCAGGCGGCACACGCATGGGCTGAACCGTGCCGTTGAAGGTCTCGGCAGTCAGATCGCCGTCCCCGGCCTTGTGTACGCCGTCATTGAAGATGGAGCCGCACACAAGGAAATACTGCCCCGGCACTACCCCGGCGGGCACGGTGTCCGGCTCAAAGGCAAACTCGCCTGCAATGGGGTCGTCTGCCCGGTCAAAGAAATTGTGCGTGTAGGCGCACAGCTCAGGGACGGTCATGCAAAGTCACCCCCTTGCAGGTTAGACCGATTCACCCGGGGTAATGGTCTCGACAGCGATACCGTCCAGATACTCAGCAAACAGGGTCACGCCCATAATGGCGTAGCTCTCGGAGGTTGCGGTGCTGTAGTTTGCCTGAGTGTGGAAGCCGATGAGGTTGCTTGCCTCGCCTGCGGTCCGGTAGACCAGACCTGCGCGGGCAAACTCGCTATCCGCAGGATCCACATAGTACATGACGATGTTGTCTACCGGGGTGGCAATAACCTTTCCCTTCGCAATCTCACTGTCGGACAGCAGGAAGATGGTGTTGTAGCCCATGAAGTCCTTGATATACTGGAAGCCGAACTGGTTCTGCACGGTGATATTGGCATTGCCCAAATAGTCGTACACGTCCATCACGTTGACAAAGCCAACAACGCCGGTCACGGTGCGATGCATGGTCTTGAACTTGTTCTCGACCGCGCCTTTGGCATGTGCCAGCGCCATCTGGAAGGTCTTGGGAGTGCCCTTCAGGGTGCCGGTGTTCAGGAACTTGTAGAACTTATCCGTTACCAGAGCGGTCAGGTCGTACAGGAACTCATCATCGGTCTTCTGCACGGCGACATCGTAGCCGTAATTCTGGATTGCCTCAAGGGTGACAGACTTGCCGTACTTGTCGATGGTGATCTTGCCGTACTCCTTCTCCTTGACGGTGTACTTGCTGAACGGGATTTCTTCGCCCTCGCCCACGGTGCCGCTCTGCAGGGTGCCCTGTGCATACTTGCTCTTGAGCACGGTGCCAGGCTGCATCCGGATAGGGCGCATGATGCCCAGAATGGTGCGCAGATGGTCCCAGTTGCGCTGGAAACGGGTCACAAAGTCGATTTCACGCGCGGCTACGGTGATATCGGTGGTCATGGTGATATTTTCTTTTGCTGCCATGTATTAGTCCTTTCCGCCGCCTGTAAACAGGTCGGCATTTGCAGCAATCGCGGCCTGGCGTTCGCCAGCGTCCTTGATTGCAAAAATTTGGTCTTTGGTCATTTTGGAGCCGGTGTTGGTAGGCGGGGTGTCCACCTTTGCGCCGGTGGTCGTGGTCGTCGCCACAAAATCGCCCCAATCAGCTTTCAGGCTGTCGGTGTGCTTCTTGGCGTCCTTGACGTTGCCCTTTTCGTCCAGCTCCAGCTTGTCGATGTCCTCGCCGGACAGCCGCACAACGCGGTCTGCGTACTTGTCCAGCACTCCGGCGGTCTTCAGCAGCTCCCGGAACTTTGCTTCCTTGGCTGCGTGGGTGTCCTTCTGGGTCTGCTGGTCCTTGTAGTCGGTCAGCGCCTTTTCGGCGGCTTCTTTTTCAGCCTTTGCGCTCTCGGCTGCTTTTTCCGCCTTTTCCGCACGCTGGATCGCTTCGTCCTTTTCATCCATAAGCCCATTTACGATTTCATGGTGAAGGGTCTGAAGCTGATTCACTTTGTCCTTGATGGAAAGCTCCTCGTTTTCCAGAATCGGGCGGATGCTTTTGTTGTCAAATGCCATTGGTGATCCTTTCTCTCCATGTACGGAGTGCCATGTACGGCAATAAGGGTGTTTTCTCGGTCATGTACGCCGATATGGTGCCGCTTGCAGGAATCGAACCCGCGTCCGCTGGTTACAAATCAGCAGCTCTGCCATTGAGCGAAAACGGCATAAAAAAGCGGCTGACGCTGTGCGCCAACCGCTGAATATTAACTTTTTAGTCAAATTCGTAATTTTGAAATTTGAGGTTGTTTTTTAACGGGATGAGTGTCACATGAACATGCACGTTTGCTTCGCCAAGAACTTTATCACAAAGTTTCTGAAGTTTGATTCTTGTATCGTCAATTTCAAAGCAAAGCCGTGTATTTGCTTCCTTATCATCCTCAATTTTCAGCTCTCGGATTTCGTTGGAAATTTCAAGTAGCCGAACTTCGCAAAATTTTGCTTTGTTTTGGAGCTTGAGCTGTTCCAAATGCAAGTTTTCGCGCTCGCTTTCCAGCTCTTCGATTCTGCTCATATTTATTCCTCCTTGTTTCCTTCCTCCACGGCGATCTGCCGCAGTTCGTCAATGTGCTCTTCCACCGCCGGGCGCAGGAACGGGCGGGCTTTCATGCCCCGGGTAAAATGCCATTTGCCGTTGAAGTCCTTCCAGACCCACGGCGTTTTTCGTCCGTTGCCCTTCTCGGCAAATACGCCTGTGCCCAGCTCCACATAGACGCTGTAAAACAGATTGCTGCCGATGGTCACGGTCTTTTTTGCAAGGTCGAGGGCGTAGGTCAGGCTCTGCTTGAGCGCACCGCCCACATAGCCCTGTATGCCAGTGCTTTCCTCCGTGCCGGTAGGAACCAGCAGCTGCGCATAGTCCTGCACCTTCATGCCCCAGATGGTCAGCACCCGCTCCGCCCATGAGTCCAAAGCTTCATGCAGCTGCGGGGTGTTGTCGGTGAATTTGATGTCGTAGTTAAAGTTCATGCTATACTCCATGTATAACAAAACCCCGCCCCGGTGTGGGGCAGGGTCTGGTGATTCAGTTACAGGTACAGCAGCCGGAACGTCTCACGGCCTTTGGGAGTGATAAGCGTCTGCACGCCGCTCCACTGAGTCTTGTCATTCTTGGCTTCCTTGATCTCAAACAAGCCGTTGTTCTTGTCCTCTCGGGGCAGCAGCTTGCCTTTCTGGTCACGGTAAAGGAATTTCTTTTCCAGCAGCCACGCCACAAAGGCTTTGGGCTTGATGCCAAGCTCCTTGGCTGTCTCCCGGAAATTGGTCAACAGGTTGCGGTCAACCAGTTCGTCGAAGTATTCTGCCTTGGGCTGCATGATCTGCTTTTCCACGGTGAGCTGGCTGTTCTGTGCGGTCAGCTCACTAATGCGGGCTTCCCGATCGGCCAGCGTCTTCTGCGCCACCATCAGCGCCTTTGCCATCAGCTCCTGCGGAGAAAGCTGCTCCTGCCCGGCGATGTAGCCGCCATTCTTGCGGATGGACGGCAGCACTTCGGAAGTCACCCACTTGCGGAACGGAGCCGCTTCCGGCTTGTCGCTGCGAAGGATGACATGGTAAAGGCCGGATTCATTGACGGCGATAACTTGCTGAGTACCGCCAAGGGTGTCCACCTCAACCGACCCCCTTTCATCTGCATCCAAACGTGCCGCAGTATCACGGTATTTGGAAATGCCGAGGATGTTGCACACGTCCTTCAGGACAAACCACGGTTCGCCGCCCATCTCTACGGTGCGGACTTCGTTGGACTGGTAGTTGAAAATCTGAATATTAGACATGAGAAATCTCCTTATTGCTTTCATCAATGATTGCGTTTACTTCTTTCTCCAGACCAGAGATGCTGCCGAACAGCGTGCATAGGATGGAATCATACATAGGCGCTTCATCCCACAGGCGGGAAACATCACGCTCGTTGCGTGGGCGGATCAGATCATCCGTCTTGTGGGTCTCCTCAAACCAGTTTGCAAAGATGTTCAACAGGTTGTGCATCGTCTGGAGCTCACCGGAAACCATGTCCAACTCAAACTCTGCGCTTGCGATTTTGCTTGTTTGCATCATCATGACCTCACATTTTACTTGACTTTTTCTTATAAATAAAATAAAATGTGAGTAAGAGGAGCTTTTTTGTTGGGTTGGTTTCTCTTATCTTCGAGTGGTTAGTTGTTACGAGCAGCTAACCACTCTTTTTTGTACTGTTCAAACTTCTTGCGCTGTTCTTCGGGGTTCAGCTTCTTGAAATCCTTGAACTTCATGGGCGTCTCCTTTCCGCCCCTCTCACTCACAAGATATATTATACACTAATTCGTGTCGAGTGTCAATACTTGTTTTACATTTTATTGTGAAAATGGCAAATAGCGATTGACTGAATACACGTTTTAGTTTATACTATAAATGAACGGAGGTGAAAGATATGAAACTCACTGTTGCTGAAAAAATCCGCCTGATAATGAAGCGTAAAGGGATGACGATGGGCGAGCTTGCCGAAGCCACTGGGCAAACTCGACAGAATCTTTCCAACAAGATGACAAGGGGAAACTTTACCGAAAAGGACATTCAAGAGCTTTCTTTGGCTCTCGGATGCACCGCCGAGATTCTTTTCCATCTCCCTGACGGCACAACCGTATAACCCCTACACCCTGCCGGGAGGCAGGGCTTTATTTTTATACTCAATCATTTTTCCTTCTCCTTTTTCTTGCGTTTCCGCTCTTTTGCCCACCACATCTGCTCGGCCTCGGTGCCGCCTTTAGCTTTGTACCACTCGGTGTAATCCATGACTGGCGTGACCTTTTTTGTTACGTTGTCCCGCTGCATGGCGTTCTGCCGGGGGTACTTGCCCAGCGCAGAGGACAGCACACAGCGGCAGTGGTAAACCATCTCCGGCGCGGCGTTGGGGTCTCCGGGGTGCTGTATCTTGTAACCCATGACCTTGAACGGCTCGTCAAGCTCTGCCGTCTGCTGATCCAGCAGGCGGTGCATCTCGCGGGTGCGGTAGTCGTGGGTGGAGTTCCACCGCTTTTTGACCTCGATGCCCAAAGCCTGGGCGTTGCGCATCTGCTGCAATGCCCCGGCGTTTTGGGCGCCTGTGAGCGCCGTGATGGCGTTGTTTATGGCCCAGTGGATCTCTGTATCAGCCATACCGTTGACGGCCTGCACAGCGATGTCGTGGACGCTCTTGCCCTGCACGATGCCCTGCATGACGTATCGGTTGAACACCCGGGCATCATAGGTGCGGTTGCTCTCGCTCTTGATGCGCTTGTTTGGCACCAGCTTGGGGTTCTCCTTCAGCAGCAGCTTGACTGCCTCGGTGTTGTACAGGGTCAGCCCGAACGTCACGCCTGCAGCCTGTTCCAGCTCGTAGAACGCCCAGTTTGCTCCAAAGGAAAAGATGTTGTATTGCTCGTCCCGGGCCAGCTTGTAGGCCGTCTCTTGGGCTGTGGTGCAGGTCTGGGTGATGCCGTCCAACTTGGCCCGCATCAAATCAGATTGAAAAACCTGATTTTGCAGCCAGATGCGGTAATCCTCTTCGGTGATTTCTCCTGCATCCAGCTGCGCCCGCTTGCGCTCGTCCAGCGCTCGGTACTTCCCCAGGAACTCGGTGAGCTGCTCGGTCATCTCCCGGCGGGCGGTGCCGTATACCCGGAGGATGCGGCGGCGCAGGCGGTTCAGCTGGCGGGTGGAAATGCGGTCACGGTCGGTCATAAGCCAATCGCCTGCGCAACGGCCAGAAAGCACCCAGCCACAATGGCAAAATCAGCGACGAAAAGCATCACATCGATCAATCTTCCCAGAGGATCATAAATTTTTCTGTTTTTTTTCATCGGTGTCTCCCTCATCGTCCACGGTCTCCCGCTCTGCACTCTCAGCCATCAGGGACGCCCGAGCCTTTTCTTTCTGCTCCGGGGTCAGGTTGGGCAGCAGGTCAATGGCCATGTCCTGCCCGATGATCGCCGCCTCGGAGATTACTGTGCTGACCTGCTCTGCGGTGTTTACGATCCGGCTCCGGTTGAATGTCGGCGTTGCGTTGCCAAAGCCAGCCAGCGCACAGATCTGACGAACAAAAGGTTTGATCTGAGCCTCGAAGTCGTCTGCGTTCTGGTTCATGGGTTCATAGGCTGCATCCAGATGGTCGTTGGTGCTGTTTGCGCTGACACAATGCACGTCCAGACCGCCGAAATCCTCATAGACCCGGGTGTGCAGCAGCTCTAGCAGGGTCTGCCGGGCAGTCACCGGCACTTCGCTGGTGTATGGGGTGATCTTGCCGCCCTCGCTGGTGTCCGCACCGGCGATGTGGTAGAGGTTCAGCTTCGCAAGGAACTCCTGCAGTTCATCATCGGTCATTCCGTTGAAGTTTTCGCACAGCCAGTAAATCTGTGCGCAATCCTGCAAGTCGCTGCAGAAGCCGGACGTCACCAAATCGGTGTTGTCGATGTAGGCTTTCAGGCCCACAAGGGTACTCTGGTGGAGGTCTGAGCCCCACAGCGGCACCACAGGCAGGCTGCTGTAGTTCTCCCCCTCCACGCTTTCCAGCCCGCCGCCGGGGGTGGAGATGGTCACGCTCTTGTACGCCTGCTTCGGGGCTGTCTCCTGCATGGTGCTGCCGATTCTGCTTTCCGTGTACTCGGTGTAGCCGTCCTCTTCGTACAGGACATAGTGCATATCCGTGTCATGATTCAGCCGCCAGAACCGCACCCCGGCCCGCATGGAGCCGGAGGTCTCATCGTACAGGGGCGCAAACTCGGTCAGCTTGAACACCACCAGATGGTCGTTGTTCCAGAAGCCAAAGCTCTCACCGTGGATTAGGGCAAAGTATCCGGCTTTCTGGATCTGCTCGTCAAATTCAGCCCCCAGTTTTTCTTTGTCCACGTCCTTATCCGCAAAGGTGACGCCGTTGCCCAGGGAGTAGGTGGCACGCTGCTTGTTGAGCCGCCGGAACAGATTGCTCTTGACCATATCGGGCCGTGGAACATCCTGCCGCGTGTTCTTGGAAAGGCGCTTCAGCATAAAGGCGTAGGCTTGGGAAAAGCGTTCCGCGCCCGGGTTTTTCTGAGCGTCGTACAGGTCAGCGTCCAGCGCCATCCTGTAAGGGCCGGAAGCACAGTGCTGCTGCACAAACCGCCGGACAAAATCAGCCTGTTCCCCGGCGGCTTGCGCCTGCTGAAAGGTCTGGAATGTGTATACAGTGCTCAAAATCAATCCCTCAGTTTCACAAGGCGCTTTGTGCGCACAAAATATCGGATGGCGTCCATGCAGTGGTCGTTGACCTTCAGCACGGCATCGTCTTTATCTGGGTCCCAAGCGTACACGCCGAACTCTTCCAGCGTGTGCTTGCAGTCTTTGTATATCTTCAGCCGCCCGGTCTGCAGCATGGTCTGCACGTCCAGAATGCCGCTCAGAACGTCGTTGTTTGCGGGGGTCTGTGTAAAGCCATTCTTGCGCAGTTCCGTAATCAGGGGCAGGGCCGAGGGGTCTACTATGACCCTTTCCGGCTTCAGGCCGTTCAGCCACGATTTCAGGTCTGTGACGTACTCGCCCACGGTCTTTTGCCGCTTCTGCTCTCGCCCGCTGTAGTAATACTCCCGGGTGACGATCCAGCAGTCTGCATCGGCCTTTTTTTGGAGCAGCAGGAACACCGTTGCGTTCTGGGTGCCGAAGTCGCACGCCACATAGGCGCTCTTCGGGGACAGCTCGGGCAGCACGTCAATGACGTGTTTTTTGGGGTCGAACATGTCATATACAAGGCCCTCTGCCACCGTCCACAGGCCCAGAATGTAGCGCTGGTAGAAAACTCCGCTGTACTGGCTGCGGTATCTGTCCTTGATGTCCTCGGAGAGCGACAAGTTGTCGTCCATCGTAAAGTGGAGATACATCATCTTGCGGGAACGGCATTTCCGCACCCACTCCAGATAGAACCAGTGCATCGGGCTGCCCGGATTGCAGTTGAACCAGAACTTTGACCCGGTGACGGAGCATCGGGCCGTGGCCTGATTGACAAAGCTCTTCGGCATCAGGGCCACCTCGTCAAAGAATGCCCCAGCCAGCGTGATGCCCTGGATTAGGTCTTGGCTGCTCTCGTCTTTGCCGCCGAAAAAGTAAAACTCGTTGGATTTGCCGCCCTTGCTGACGGTCATGCAGTTTTCTGCCCGGTGCTCCTTGACATTGTAGCCACGGGCTGCAAGCTGCTGCTTGAGCGTGCCAAGCACGTTTCGCCGGAAGCTGGCAATGGTCTTGCCGCACATGGCAAACTGCTGGCCGCTGTAGCAGGTCATGGCCCACTGGACAAAAGAAAAGCTCATGGCAAAGGTCTTGCCCGAGCGGATAGCGCCATCGGCAATGATGCCGTTGTAGCCGCTGTATGCGCTCTGCGGTGTCCACCAGCTCAGGACCTGCTTTTGCCTCTGGCTGAGGGCTTTCCAGCGAAAGCCGTTACTTTTCCGCATTGTCGTCCTCTTCCTTTGGCAGAAGATCCACATCGTCAGGCGGGCTGAGGTCTGCGGCGGCATTCAGGGCCTCCACAAGGCCATCGTCCGGGACTTCAACGCCGCTCTGACCTCCCAGCATGGCAAACTTGTCCACAATGGTGCCGAACGCCGTTGACAGCTGCGGCAGTGTTGCTTCCGCGATTTTGTTACGGTCTGCCATCGCCTGAAGGTACAGCCCGAGAAGATTCTGTGCTTCCCCGCACTTGCTGCCTAAGTAGGAAAGCATGTCCTGCGTGTTCTGCTCTTTTTTTAAGGCGCACAAATCCGCGCACTTTGGATTATCTTTCACGATTTTCCGCACAGTGCTTTCTGCCACGTCGTTCAGCTTTGCGGCTCTGGTGTAGCTCTGCAGCTGCACATAGTCAGCAATGATCTTCTTTTTCTGCCTGTCTGTCAGCCGCTTCGCGCTCACCGCCACCACCTCTCTAAATTCATGCAAAAGAAAAACCGCCCGGAAATCCGAACGGTCAAAATATTAAAATAAGCAGCGCCCAGCATTCAGTTGCGTTGGACAGGCGTCAAACGGTGGGCGCTGCTGTGTCCGGAACGTACGCCGCCAGACACCCGGCGTGCTGCGCGGCCCCCTCACAGGGCACGCAGCTGGCATTCCCGGCAGGGCTCAAACCTGCAGCCTGCGGTTTTGGAGACCGCTGTTCCATCACTTGAACTACGGGAATATAAAAAGCCGCCCTTGGAATCGAACCAGCCGTGTCTACACACACGCGCCGCGCTCCAAACTGCGCTCAGGCGGCCATATAAAAACAGCTCCGGTTCGCCGCCGGGGCTGTTGGTTGGCGCACATCCTGTCAGGAAAGCTACACCTTGGCAAGGATTCTAAGGCCTTTTCTCGGCACGAGAGGTTGCACGTGCGGCCTTGCGGGTTGTCTAGTCCATGCGCCATATGGAGCGATACGGCGGAATCGAACCGCCTCCTGTCTCTCATGAGCGGCAGGCTGCCTTTGTGTCAGTGTATCGCATAGAAGCAGCCCGCGAAACGTGAAGAGAGAGCAAAGCCCGGTACCTGCAAGCAGAAAAGGAGGAAAATGCCAAGAAGGGACACGTTTCGGAGGCTGCGTGCATCGGTTTGCCTTTTCGGCTTTGCCGATGGTACCACAATAGCACAGATGCCGATAACAAGTAAATCCCAGAGCGTGTAAAAACAAAGCCCTCTGACGTTGTGCAAAATGTACAGGTTCAACTAAGATTCAGCTCGTTCGCGATCTCTGTCAGCTGGCTCAGGCCTTCCGAAATTGCGCGTGAAACCTGAGACGGCTTGGAATAGCCGACTTTTGCCGCGATATCGGCGTGCCGCTTGCCTTCAACATAGCACAGGATGATGCACTTACTGCGGCGGATGGATGCAGGATCGGCGTGGAGCATATAGGCGGCTTCAATGGCATCCTTCTGCATCTCGGTATACCGGCATTTCAGCTCAGCCAGCTTTGCTTCTGCATCTATGGCAGCATCGCTATTGGTGCCCACCTTGTCGCTTGTTCCGGAGTGGCCGGGCGCGCCGGATGTGCTGGACGTAATTGTTGTAGCCGCACTGCGCAGGCTTGCAATGTGTTCCTGCTGCTGGCGGATCAGTGCCCGCATCCGGGGCAGGCGCTCGAACCAAGCCCGCAGCTTCTGCTCATCGGTGGTCTCTCCCGGCTTTTGCGTGTCGGTGTCAGATGTCCATGTGCGAGTCATTTGTACACCTCCTGAAAAAGAAACATGTTGACCGCCTGTCCACAGCAGCGGCAGTATGCAACCGACTCGTCGTCTTTGACGTATTGATTCAGCGCATCGCATTTTGGACAGCACCACCATCCAGAAGGCGCAGTATCCGTTTTTGGCCATTGAACGCGCTGCTTATCAAGACACGCTTCAATGTCTTTTCTGTTTTCAGCAAAATAGGCAACATCGGCCGGATTTATTTGAAATCTGAGACAGATTTGCTTAAACTTTCCGTCCCAGATTTCGATGCACAGCTCAGTCATCGCGCCCAAAATAAAGATCATGATGCAGAAACCACCAACGTAGCAAAATGCTGAACCTATAACTAGAAAAACTTGATTCATGCGGCTTTATTCCTCCATTTCTTCAATCTCAATTTCCACCCGTGGCTGTTTCCGGTCAAGCTCCACCCGGCTGCCATCGTGGGCGGCAACGATCTTGCTGTTGTCGTCCTCCAGCACGCGGGCTTTCACCAGAATGTCCGTTGTAGCCTCGATGAGGTTTGCCAGATCAACCCGACGGGCGGTCTTCGTGTAGTAGACGCACCGCACGTTCACACGGGCAGAGATTGGGCTACGCGGCCTTTTGATTTGCCGCAGGCAGTCCGTCTCATAATCCACATAAACCTTGCTGGGGGCCACGAATGGGGTCCCGGAGCGTGTGCGGAGAATGCGTGCACTGTTTTTCTTTGTGCGGGGGTCGCCGTAGAGAGTCAAGTGCATTTCTTTCGTTCCTCGCTGTTCCACTGCTTGAGTGTTGGTGCGTAATGCCCGCACATCAAACAACAAAGTTCAGTCCCCGGGGCTGACAGCACTGTGAGCTTCGGATTAACTGACTCGATTTTCTTTCCCCATGCAATAAATCCGCTCCCGCACTTTGGGCAAGGAAGAACAGTGTATGATTTTTTTATCACTTCACATCCTCCATCAGATCGTCAATGTGCATCTGCACGGCCTGCTCCGGCACGTCTTCCCAGCCGATGCCGATATAGTCCAGCACACGGCCCCAGCCGTACCAGTTTCCATTTTCGTCCCGGCAGACGTGCTTCATCCAGAACTCCCACTCTTTGGGGTTGGTCTCCCGCAAGATGTCAAAACGATGCGGTCTTCCTTCGACGTGGATGCCAAAGCCGCACATAGTGCAGCCGGTGCGCTGTGCCTTTGTTGTGTACAACTTGCCGTCTCTGTCCTTTGCGATCTCTCCGTATTCGGCTGGAATGGGCACGTCCAGGTCAAGCGCAAGCTGTAAAACGTCTTGTCGGTCGAAAATGGCAAAGGGCGCGCTTCTGGTGGTGGTCTTGCCGAAATAGTTGCAGCCGTGCATCTTCAGGCTCTTTTCGCGCCGCCCGCCTTCGCTGGCCATAAGGCCCATGTAGGGCACACTGTTGTGGTCCCGTGCCCAGTCGTTGCAGGGCTTTTCCTTGAGGTAGTAGCAGCAGCGGTCAGACACCTTGAATGGGGCCGCCTGATACCCAAGCGCTGCGCCCTCCGCGTCTGCGCCGCCAAACAGGTCGAGCCACTTCTGCGGCAGCTTCATGCGGCTGTTCTTCTGCCAGCCGCCATATTCGCCGGTTTCCCCGGTGATGATCGCATGCCGCACGGTTGCGTTTTGATCTGTCGGGTTTTGCAGCAACATGATCTTGCCTGCCTTTTCCTTGCTGATCACAGGCCAGCCAAATTCCTGTAAGACCTGAACCTTACTTTTCAGCGGCTTCAGGAACACGAAAGACGGCGCTTCGCCATCGCCCATCCAGTTTTTGTACTCAGCTTCCATCTCCGCTTCCATCCGCTTGTGTACCTGCTGAACGCCCTTTCCCTCCAGCAATGAGCAGGACACACAGGTGACGGGCAGCCCGATGCTCTCCAAGAAGTAATGCAGCGTGATGGAATCCAGACCGCCCACGGATAGGTGCACGCCCTTTTCGTGCTCTTTTGCCCAGTAGTAAAATGCCTCGGCCATTTCCTGCGCGTGCTCTACCTTGCGCTTGTATTCCCACTTTTGCATCGTCTGAAAGCGCTCGATGTTCGCCAAAGAGCCGTTTTCAGCCATAATCTCCTGTACGGTTTTCATGCTTTTCTCCTTTTTCTGGGCGGGTGTTTTCCTCCCATCCATCCCTCTTTGTTGAAGTCGTTGCGGTTGATTCGCTCCGCCGCGTGGTGCGCGCCGGTGTAGATGCGCTGCGCTTTCAGCTGACGCTTGTACTCGGCGTACTTCGGGCAGCTGTCGTGACAGATCGGGTGCCGGTCGGGACAGTCTTTGCAGGGTTCAAGAATTATCATCTATCAATCTCCTTCCTTGTCGGCTCGCTCGCCCGCAGCCTTGCAGCTTCACGTGGGGCAGTTGTGATATCGGCCTGAGCCTGCTTTAAGAATTCGGCACGGCGGTATGTGAGGTCCGGCATTTCAGCCAGCTCTGCAAGCCCTCCCACGCTCCCGGCATAGGATTTTGCCGCCGGGGGGAGTTGGTCATACAGGGCTTTCAGCTCTTTCTGTCCGTCACTACGCAGCAGCCCGCCCTTTTCATCAGTGCCGGTCACCATCGGGAACTTGCGCCAGCTCAAAAATGTCTGTGCCTTGCGTGCCGCTACAGCCAGAGCTTCCCATTCAGCGGACGGGTCAAGACACTGGGAAAGCTGCTTGAAGATGTCGGCCACAGTGACCGGATAAACGCATACCCGGTTTGCCGCCAGAAAAGCCCGCTTGACAGTATCGCCGTCATAGTCGCCAAACTGATACGCCCACACATCGATAGTGGTCTGCATCTCCTCATCGGTCAGTGGCTTGGAACCCAGCTTGTACAGCACAAAATTCATGCGGATCAGCTTTGCCACGTCTTCCCGCGTCATGTCTCAAACCCTCTTTCTCTGTCCATCTTCGCCAGCACCCGTGCAAGCTGGTCGTCTACGGTCTCGGTTGGCTGCTTGCCTCTCGGTCTGGCTTGTCGGCTTTGTTCGTTGGCTTCCACGTCTCCCAGCGTGCGCAGGCCGTCCCGTTTCCAGCCGGACAATATGCCGTTGATGTAGTTCCACGACCGCTTGCCAGCTTCTGCAGCCTTGTCAATCGCCAACAGGATCATCTCTGTGCTGTACTCTTGCCTCCACTTCTGCAGCTTGTCCAGTGCAGAGCGTGGGAAGTCCCCGACGGCCTGCTGATAATGCTGGACGATTTTGGAAAGTTCTACGTCAACGGCGGCGGGTGCGGCGCTATTATATATATCCCCGTTAGGGGATATAACAGTTCCAGTTCCATTAACAGTTCCAGTTCCATTAACAGTTCCAGTTCCGTTAACAGTTCCAGTAACAGTATCATTATAGCTACCACTTGCTTGCACTTGGTAGCATGTGCTAGCATGTGCTGAGTTTGCTTGCATTTGAGCTGCACGGGCTTTTCCGGCTTCACGGCGCTTTTGCTTGACGCTCTCGTACTTTTCCGTAGCCGAATCCACTCCATTGCACATAAAACGGAAGTTCCCACGCATTCCACGGTCAGAAAACGTTGGATTTTCACCAGTGCGGACGTGTTTCGCCAAAGCTCGCATCAGCTGTCCGACTTCGGCATCCGTGTACTCCTCCAGCGCATCAAACCAGTCTAGATACACCACAAACGACTTCTTTTCTTCTTTTGCCACTTGCTCACCTCCTTTGCACGCCCGTATAGCCGGATAGCACAGCTTACAAGATCAGAATGGTAGATCATCCGCGTCATCGTTGATGGGGTCATACTCGGTAGATGGAGCCGGTTCAGGCGCGGCAGTGCTGTGCGGTGCGTAATCCGCAAGCGTTTCACTGGGGTACATCTGCGCGCCCTGCAGGCCTTCCGGTTCTGCAGGTTCCGGCGGAGGGCCGGGCTGTGCCATCAGGTCGATCATCTGCTGCAGCCAGCGGAATGTCACCAGCCCGCCTGGCTGAACATCATCCGCGTCCACGTCGTAGTAGATCTTGCCGTTGTACTCACGCTCTTTCAGCTTCTGGGCAAAAACCGTAACCTGATCGCCTTTCTGCAGCATCCCATCCCACTGGTCGATGCCGTGCCAGAGGTTCACACCCACAAAGAAGCTCTGCCATTTTCCGGTCTCGTCCTGTGTGCGGCTGGCTTTCAGGTCGAATTTCAGCACCCGCTTTTGACCGGCATCCCGGATCACCGGGTCTTTGGCGATCTCACCGTGCAGCATGATGCCGTTCTTGGTCTGGACGATCATGCATCATCACCGCCAAACGGATCATCGGCGTTTTCCTCTGCAGAGGGTGCATCCGGGGCAGGGACCAGGGTGCCTGCCGTCTTGCGGTGGCGGTGGGAGCCTGCGTAAGGATCCAGCACCGGCAGCTCTTCAGGCGACACCTCGCGGGCGGTGCTTTCGGCATCCACACGCACCTCGCATTCATCGTACAGAGCGCCGAAGGTAGACGGGAACGCCTCACGCAAAGCGTGCACCAGCGCCACCTTGCGGATCATGGTGGCCTTCTTGCCATTCCAGAGGGACTTGCCGGTGTCGTACTCGGCCAGCTTCACCTCCTCGTAGCTGGGGCGGGTGCGGTCTTTCCGGTAGACCTTGGCCCAGCCGCCCAGAAGCTCCTCGCCCTCATAGACGATGGAACCCTCCCGGTGGTCCAGCTGCCCGGCTTCCGTGTCCAGCACGATGATGCCGGCCTCAAAGCCGTCAAAGGCCGGGTGCCGTTCGGCCATCTGCATGTAACAGTTCTTGCCCAGGACGATGGTGCTGGGGGTGTCCTCGCTGTTGTTGTCGTAGTGGATCAGATAGGCCTCCTTGGTGAAGGGGTTCAGCCGGTACTGCTTGCAGGTCTCCAGAAAGATCTTGCACTCGGCGTCGGTGGCCTTGGCGCAGATGAAGCTGCGCACTTCGGCAAAGCTGACCGTGAAATGCTGGCCATCTGCGGCGGTGATCTCCACCGGCACGGACGGGGAAGCGGCCTGCAGGGCCGTGCTCTTGGCCGCGCGCTGCTGCATGGCAGCCATGCGGGATGCGGTGCCCTGGACCGGGGCAGAAGCGGGTGCGGACGTGGTGGGCGCAGATGCGCCGTTGCGGGTGAATGCCATATAAATTACCTCCTGCATTACTTAACAGAACCATACCGGAAGCCGCGCTCTGCGGCTCCCTGCTTGAACCATGCGATGTCCTCCGGGGTGAACTCCACCCAGAAGCTGTATTTCTTGCGGACCGGAGCCTCCTGCTGCTCAGGCTCTGCGAATCTCTGAAGCATGCTGAAATCCAACCTGCCATCCGGCGTGATGGCTGCATTGGCCTGCGCCGTTTGGACCGCTTCTGCGGCGATCTGGCGTTCTTCATCGGTCGGAGAGATAACGACCGGAGCATTGGCCTGCGCCCGCTCTGCGGCCATTCTCTCGGCTTCTGCGCGGCGCTTGGCGTCCCGGGCATTCTGGCGGCGGCTGTGCTCCACGAGGGCGGCGTTCAGATTCAGTTCACGCAGATACTCTGTGGTGCAAGCCTCTGCGTCCCCGCCGCAGGTCTCCCGGATCAGACGCAGCTCTTCCCGCTGGGTCTGCACTCTCTTGCGCAGCTCCCGGCCGGCCTTTGCCAGATCATAGGTTTTGTTGAGCCACTGGGGCACAAGCAGGCGGTCAAATGGGATCATCTCCCGCAGCTCGCCTATGCAGTCGGCATAGACAGCCCGCAGCGCGTCCTGTTTATCCTGCCGCTCAGCTTCTTCCACCGCCTTGACCTGCTGGTCAATGGCACCGGAGACGGCCTTACACTGGGTCTGCATCTGCTTGGTGCTCTGCAAGAACTCTTCCAGCGGCTTCATGTAAAAGGCCTTTGCGCTGCGGGCGGCATCACTGAGCTGCTTGTCCAGCTTGTTCACTGCGGCGCGGTCGGCCTTGGCATCCTTGATGGTCTCCGGGGTGTAGACGCGGCCGGTGTAGGCGGCCAGCATCTCGGTCAGGTTCTGCTGCACCTCAGCTTCATTCCACCGGATCGCGGGCAGTTCCGGGTGCTCCACCCGGACGGTCAATTCTTCTTGCATAAATATTCACCACCTCTGATAAACTCTCTCACCATCGTTGTTATATACGATGTAGGTATTGCGGGGATAACCTTGCGCGTGTTCCTTTTCGGACAGCGCATCCGCCTGTCGGACCAGCTCTCCCACTGTCTGCGCAGAGTGTCTCTCTAAAAGTTTCGGCGGGTTTTCAAGCCCGTCATAGATCTGCAAAAGCGCCACTTGTAAAACCTCCTGTTTTGTGTTATTTTTGTGGTGATGGGGCTCAACCATCACCCTTGAGCTTGTCCGTGTTGGCGCACTGGCAGGCTCTTATTTTTTTGCGGCGTATCGGCGGCAGACTGTCCACCTCATCACGTCGGATGCACTCTTTCTCAAAAATGTACTTGCGAGCCCGACGCCTGCCGTTGCGGCTGTGGCAGCTCGCAGACGCAAAGCTGTTTGCGCTTTTGTAACCCAGCCGTCTGGCACACATCTCAGACGTACCGCTGGCAATCAGGTCTCCGGACTTGGCGTCATACACGGTGTACCACATGACATGGATGACAGTGTCAGGCATACTTGATCTCCCCAGACTCCTCTTGCAACATCTCCCGCACGTTGTCCATTTCTTCGGCGCACATCTCCCAGACGTTTGCCCGTGCGGAGTATCCGGCCCGGACAACAATGTCATCTGAGGCTTCGGCTTCTCGCCTGCAGCGTTCGGCAAGCCGCGTGTAGGATTTGACTTTGCCCTCAACGTACTCTTTGGCCGTCATCATGCCCCACGCTCCTGATTCTCCGGGTATTCCGGGTTGCGGGCGTGGGCACGGTTGATCTTGCCGTACTTGCGCCGCTTTGCGGCTCTCTCCCTGTCCTCTGCGGCAAAGCCCAGACGAGCCAGCAGAACGGCGGCCAAAATCAGCACCAGCGACACCGCAAACAGTGTGCTGGAGATATATCCGGTGGTCTGCGCGGTGCCCTCTGCACCCATAGCTGCGCCCATTCCAACGCCGCCAAAAACGACAGCCAACCAGTAGTAAGTAGTAGATTTGAGTTTCATTCTTTCGGATCCTCCTTTGTATAAACCTTTTCGAGCTTGTAAAAATCCTTCACCCACGCCATAAACCTGGCACGGGAGATGTCAGGGCAAGGCTCTTTTGTTCCTACGGACGGCTTTGACCACTCCGGGAAAATTCCCGCCTGGATCTGCGCTCTCAAGACCTTTTCGGTCTTTGAGATGTTGTTGTCCCGAAGAATCTGGACGCACTCTGCGATTCCCATGTTCGGCTTCATTATCGTCCACCTCCTTTTTTGTTCTCAGCTGCCGTTTCAGCCGGATATGCTCCAACCGCTCCGGCTGCCTTGCATCCCAGCGCTGTTCAAGCCAACGCTTGTTGTAGTGCTTCTTCACGGTGCAGCCTCCACAAACTCGCCATTTTTGAGGGTGTACCAGGTGTTCTCTTTGATAACGGCTCCGTCAACCTTTGCCATTTTGGCCAGCAACATATTGCCGTCATCATCGTACTCGGTCAGCACCAGATAGCAGCCCAGTGCGCCGCACGCCTTACCGCAAGCACCGTTTACAACGGCAATGCTATCTTTGCCGTCTGCTTTTGCGCTGCAATAAGCCCCAGTGGCTGCCGCCGTGCTGTAATTGCCGCTGGAACCCGCCGTGCTGTAATAGCCGCTGGAACC
>OHAN01000444.1_pt1 | contig 43023 bp, 48 predicted proteins | sample 1577121 | NCBI WGS metagenome assembly OHAN01 (sample SAMEA3541554, study PRJEB24748) | human gut metagenome | biome: human gut; feature: human-associated habitat; material: faeces | place: China | collected 2012 | reverse complement strand
ACAAATAGCTTATCAAAACAAAAAAATGATTTACAAACTAAGATAGAGAATGCTATTTTAGGATTGACTTCTTCTACAATAGAACAAGGTAAGGGACAATCAACTTCTTCAACCATTTCACAAAAGGGAATAACAGAATTATTAGCTGAATTAGCAGAGGGTATACAAGGAGATACGCAGTATAGATATGCTGATAGACCTTCAGGTGGATACGAAAACTTTTTTGTAGATGTAGATGTAAATATAGCAACTACTAATAATAGCAATGAATCTGTTGCTGATTCTGTTAATTTACAAAAAGATAGATGTGTATTAGTTTTGCCAGAAAATTACAATCGTAGTGGAAAGCCAACAAGACTTATAATATGTGGTCATGGAACAGGTTGGAAATGTATATCATCTACAGCTAAACCGTGGGTTGGAGATTTAAATTTGGACTTATTCTTAAACGAAGGTTATGCGCTTTTAGGACTAAACGGGACACCAGGGGATTTAGACGGATTGGCCAATGGCCATAATGGAACGCCACAATGTTATAGGAGTGTTTTAGCAGCATACAAGTATGTTATTGGGAAATATAATATCGCAACAAATGGAGTTTTTACAATGGGCTACTCTATGGGAACTTTAATGACAACTCAAATTTCTTGCTTTAATGATATTCCCGTTTTGGCTCAAATAGTTTATTCCCCGTCTTTCCCTTTGATGAAATCCCAGTTTACTTTAAAATCAGCAGAAGTAAGAGAGAGAATGTGTGATAAGTTTGGATTTATTGGACAAAAACCAACTTTCACAAGTCAAAATCCTCCATCAGAACAAGAGCAACAGTACGTTCTTGATAATTTTGATAAATGGTGTGGATATGACCCGCTGATAAATGGAATGACAGGAGGAAAAGCAAAAGAAACCTTTAGTATTTGGGTTGCATCAAGTAGACTTTCAGATGAATCCGAAAAAGAGTTGTATGAAAATTTAGGTATTGTGAGAAAAATCCCTATAAAATTTTTCTTGTGTGATGATGATATAGTTGCAAGTCCAAGATGGACAGACTATATAACAACTATGATGAGAAATGCTGGTTGTTATTGCGAAGCGAGACATTATGAGACAGGTGGACATACAGCACCTCCAACTGCTGGAGATGATGTAGAGGTTAATACGTTATTAGGAGGAAATATGACAGTAAACGGCTCATCTTATGAAGGATTATTATTTTTAAAAAGATATGACTTATAATAAAGCTCATATTAGGAGATGGATAACTTTTATTGATAACTACTTTGTAATTTTTATAATTATCATCTATATTTGTACCACTTTCCTTATAAGAGCCCTCCTGGCATAAGATTAAGCATAAATTAATAATTAAAAAATTAATATTATGAAGGTTTTAAATTAGGCTGGGCGCTGGATAGCCCAGCCAGAATTACAGAAAGTAGGTAATTTTTTACTGGACACATTCGAGTTCCTCTTTGTGTTGGTGACTTTTTATCTCATTGGTTAGTCAATAGTAGCTGGAATAGCACTGACAGGATTAGATTGGTGTACTTTGTTGATTGGTCTTCGGACCATATACAAGTACTTAAAGTGAAAGATTAGGGGGTAGGTGCAAGGCTTACCCCTTTTTATATATGATTCAAATAGGGTGAAATTTTACTTTCGATAAAATAAGACATTAGTCTATGACCCTCCGTACCTGGATGTGTTCCATCCAATGTAGTTCCATCTAAAGCCCAAACGTAATATATCTTTTGCTTTGAATCTATATAAGGCTGTAGCTGAACACATTCTTCTGCAAGATTTATATAAGGAATAGAATAGTGTGAACAAGCTGTCTTAATCGCTTTTATATAATCATCAAAAACAAACGGATTAGAGTTTTTATTTCGTGGCTCAATGATATATATTATGTTTGCTTTAGGGCATTTGTTCAACAACTTATAAAATGTGTAAGCAAGTCCTTTATAGAAAGTTATACACTCCTGAGGAGTTGATGGAATAGAAGAAGGATCAAATTCTCCTATATCTATGTTATAAACATAACAATCATTCGCTCCAGCCATTATAGTTATTAATTCTGTATCTTCAGGTATTTCGTCAAGACGTTCTACTATCGTATTTTTATCGGAAGTTTCGTGATATGCCAGTGTTCTGCCACCTTGCGCATGAACCTGCTCTGCGTCATTAAATGGCATATTGTTTCTAGCTGCTATTAATCTGTACCAACAGTTTTCCTGCGACACATATGTACCATTATTGGGATATTGCGAAAAACTATCCCCTAATATGTGCCATATTTTTATATTTTTTAATCCATTCACACTAACATAGCTAGATACAAACTCTTTAAATCTATCTGAATTGGTAACAGTAACAGCATATAGTGATTGATAATAATGCTTACAGAATACATAGATACCACTTTCTTGAACTATGCCTGTTATAGTTTGCTCTGGGCCATTCTGAGTGCATATTATAATTGGAGTATAACTACCATCATCATCCTTTTTTGATAGAAGTGAAATACCATTTGCATCTAAACTATACATTGTAAAATGTATGCTAACAAAATCTCCTTTATTTAAAGTAACTTCTTCAGAAATACCTAACGATTTATTTTGTTTTATACCACCATCCTTATCAACGTAAGTACCCGCAGTAAATATTAAATTATTAGATGTATATGTCTTTTCTTTTACGAGTAACTGTTGCTTTAAAGAGCTGTAATTCTTTTTAATCGTTTCTGTAATTGGCTCTTCAGACTGAACAGTAACAATTCTTGCACTCACATCATCAATTACACCATTGGTTGTCAATGATAATGATGTGAATCTTTTTATCGCTCTTACAGAGATAAACTGGTTGACAGCATCTAATAAGTTTTGAGACTGAATTTGTCCATATAATAGTATAGCTTCTCCATCTTCGGTGACGCCATACAAGTTTGCATTCAATAAATGCGAATTAAGATTTCCGAAAAATCCAATCTTAAAATATCCTGTTTCAATAGGATGTGCCAAATTTATTTTTTTATATCCATTATTATCTGTTTCATTAGAAACAAATTGTCTGTGAGATATGACGACATTAGTTGTATATGGCTTATAACCAATTATAATAGACTGATACGCAATATTCAAAAATCCTGATATTGCTCCATCTTGATTCCAATTATAATCAACTCCCCATTTATCATCGCTGAAGCTGGTACCAACATATTTCTCTGCTACCCAGTTCCTTTCTTCATTCTTATAGGAAATTTCTAATCCTTCTTTACGTTCATTGATTGGAACTTGGTTACGTGTAGTCGCAGCATCAGTCTTCCACGTTAGTATCTTATTCCCTCCGGAAGATTCCTGAATGAAGTTGGCAACAGCCCAGGAACCTCCCTGATACTTCCAGGACTCCGGTTTCCCGTCTGAGTTCAGGAAGGAAACCTTCAGTCCAGCTGTCCTAAGTTCTGCCGGAACTTGCGCAATCGCACTTGAGAGGTCGTATTTGTTTGAACTGGATATACCGGAAGTCGGATGATTTATTGATACGTTATACTCACTTGTTCGGTTGTTGATTGTTGTCTTGTCATAGTAATCCTGCTCGAGCTTGTTTATGTGTTCCAGCATTGCCGTGCCTACACGGGTGGCTGTGTTCTGTTTGTTTGTTTTTTCGTCGCGGATCTGGATGGCCAGTTGCTTTAATTCTTCGAATGTTTTTGTTGCCATAATTCTGAGTTTTTTACGAAGTAAACTTACCGAGTTAGATTTCAAAAAGACATTGTTTTATTTACGTTTGTGCGTTCCGTATAAACGTGATTTGAGAGTAGTGCTGCGTTTGTGGTTTGCTTCCTCGATTTTATCGACAAGCAAACCGCAGAACTCTTCGCCGTACATGTAGGCCATCTGTTCCTTCAGTACCATGATGGATGCAAAGTAGGGCCGGGAAAACCATTCTCGAGGTTTACGCGGATTGCCGGATGTATAGTATCCACCGGGCTTAGGACCTACTTTGCGAGGCACATTTAGCCCGTGTTCTTCACGATAAACCGGGTTTAATATCTCTAAGTCACCGCCGTTACCTTTGGTATATCCGTTGCCGACACCCATGTCCTGGTATATGCCGTACTCCAGAAACTTGTGCTGGATGGTGGATACCGAGTCAGTGGCAGATATGACGTTATCGCGTATTTGCTGGTGAAGCGAGTAAGTATTAATGACGTGCAGCCTCTCAATCTTTTCACGCCAGATATTCACCATCATTTCTGCCCAGGCTTCCTGATATTTTCTGCGGTCTTCATCGGTGGCTGCCGGCCTGTTAGTGTCTGTATTAGCCATTCCACTCGTCCTCCTTATAACATAAATCTGTGGGTTCGGTCAGCTCGACCATAAAATACAAGCCGGTGCATCCGGAAATAAAGTATTCGCCCAGTTCACGGGTGTAGATGCGGGATACATTCAGGAAGGATAAGTCCAGGTCTTCGTAGATGTATTTGTCACGGATCATGCGGGAATGGAACTGTCGGAAGAGCTGCCGGCAGATGTCCAGCTTTGCTGCACGCTCGGTCATGTCGTCGTAGCGGTATCGTATCAGGAGGAATACCGTGAAGGTGCGCTTTTTGAACCAGCCGCCCCCGATTTGCTCTGTGGCTGCGTCGTTGGTATCATCGACGCAGACGAAAGCAGACTGTTTCCGGAAATTGTCGAGCACATCCTGGAGCGAATTGATACCGCTGCAGGAACATGGAAAGAATGAGTTGGCTTTGGCCAGCTTGTTCTTTTCGGTCAGCTCTTTAAAGTAGGCGTGTCCGTCAAAGAATTTACTTGTGTCCATTTTGTTTTGATTTTAGAATTTGAATATCGTGTGCTTTGGCATCCAGCTCGGTCAGGGCCCGCCAGCAGTCCATCTGCAGGACTTCCTTTTCTTTTGTCACGTCACCGCCGGTCAATGCCCGGATCTGGGCGTTCATCGCGCCCATCAGGTCGGGCAGTTCCGGCTGATCAGCGTCGGTCCTCTGGTGGAACGGCTGAAAGAAATGGGGAAAAAGGGAAGCGAAGTACAGTTTGATGCTTCCCCACCAGAGGAATACGGAAACCAGTTCGTATTCTTTGATGCGAGAAAAGGCGGCTTTCAGTGAACCTCTGACACCCGGCTTCTTCTTGTAAAGGAAGCCATAAAGGACCTTGAGCTGGGAAACGTCCTGCGAATACAGGTAGCCTTGGTAGTGGTTTTCACAACAAAGGTAATCTTCGAAGCTCAAGCCGTGCAGTATCGCATTGATGGCATAACGGCCGCCTATCCTGTCCAGCCGGACGGGATAAGCGTTGGGCTCGGAGATGAAATCAATTTGTCGGAGGAAGCTGCGTATTTGCCAGTCCTGAAGTATGAACCTCAGTTTCTTGTGCCAGTTCAGGCGGAACGTGCAGAGCCATCCTCCTTTCACTCGCTTCCGGACACGGATTCCGGTGAAGCGCATGAAGACGTAAGTCTTAGCCTTGACCGGAGAAAACAGGGTGATGACCAGGAACACATACCGAAGCTGTTCCTGGTTGAGCTGCTGCCAGGAAGTGGGGAACCGGAAGTCGAGGATTCTACCCCCAAAAGTATGTGGAATCATCTTTTTCATTCTGGTAAGTCTGGAAATGTTTGACTTTGTAGGCTTCGGAGTCCTTGTAGCTGGTGAATACCTCTACTTTGGATTCCGCGTAGTTCTCAATACGTTCCAGCATGCTCTTTGCTGCCGACCAGTTCTTTGCGATGCAGAAGCCGATGAACTTGCACATGTAGTCGGCCATGGCAGACTCTTCTTTGGTGAATGCATTGTGCCGGGCCTGTTCGAGGATGTGGTCGAAGAATTCGGCCGACACGTGCTGCCGTATCTTTTCTTCTGCCTGGTACATCTTTGTCCGGAACTCGAGCAGCTTGGAACGGTGTACGTCTGCTGAAGGGAAATCGACGTACATTTTCAGTTGTTTGGCTGTATACATCAGGTTCGGGATGTTGATACGGGCCTGTGCCGTATCTGCCCAGCTGGTACCGACCAGCAGCTCCAGGCATCGGTCGTAGGTATCTTCGGCTGCGTTGGTGACTTGCTGCAGCAGGTTCTTTACTCTGTCGGCTGAAGCCGGGGCCAGATTCTGGTTGGATACCACACCGAAGCCGGTGGGAGTCAGTACCAGGTCGAGTTGTGGTATCTGCTCCTGATAGGTACGCAGACAAACCAGCTTTGTGACCGCCTGCTCGAGTCCGGGAACAGTATCTAATTTGTCTGCCATGTCACCCAGCAGCACACAGTTGATGCTTTGAAGCGTGTCGTCCAGGTGAGGAGCAATCATATCATACACCTCTGCCGTGGAATTGGTGGCAGAGGAACAAATCTTCTCGAAAATCTCTTGTGAAAATGTGATAGCCATATTGATTCGTTTTAGGATTTGTTTTCAAGGTCTGAAGCTGTCTTTTGTTTGGCGTCGGTGTTCTGGTCAAGGGTGGTGAGCAACACCATGGGTACATCCGGATACACCTTCTCACTCCATCCGTTGTACTCGATGACGATGTTATGCGGGATGTTCATCAGGTCGTGGAAAGGAATCTCCAGTGCCTGCTTGAGCGTGAACAGCTCGCGCTTGTCTGAACCGGAGTTGTTACTCTGTCCCTTGCCAGGTGTGGCACCTACCAGGTTGGGATGGATGTTGTCGCCGTAGCAGGTGATATTGCTGGCTTCCTGAATGTCTTCGCTCCAGTCGCCGCCTTCCTTGCCGGTCTCCACCACATTGATGCGTACCATCCGGACCTCACGGCCATTCGGGTCGATGTAGTATCCGGTTATCCAAACCTTGCCGCTGTTTTCGATACCGGAAACAAAGTTCTTGATGTTTTCTTTCTCCTTTTTGATACGCTCCATCTTCTTCAGCGGGTCGGTAATGTGCTCTTCCGCACAGATGTTACTCCAGTAGTCCTTGTGTACTTCGACCTGGTACTTTACGCTGGCATGGTTGCGGAGCTTCGCTTTCTTGCCTTTCCCAATCAGTCGCTTGATGTCGTACCAGTCGCCCCGGAAAATGCTGGTGTAGTAGGGGATGGGGTAATACTGGAATCCGGGTGTGGGAAAGCGCACAAGGATAGCGAATTTACGGTCATCAGTACGGACTCTTGTTTCGCCATCGCGCCCAGGTTCACGTCCCATGAGTACCATCAGGTCGCCCAGCGGGTTGCGCGGATCCAGCAGGCGGATGACTTCGTAGTCTTCCGGACGAAGTGAAGCGTTTTCGCGGAAATTGGCATAAATCACGTGATTGATTTTGCCCCTTCTGGCCTGTTGGAAACGGCAGTAGCAGGCCTCTTTGTGAATGAGCCGGTTGATTCTTTTACCGTCCCTGGAAAGAATGATGACCGACACGCAGAAAAAGAAATACTTCATGTCTGTAGCCTGCTCGAGCTGGAATAGCGGGAGGCTGTTGTGAATCAGCCAGCGTTTGATTTCGGGATGGGTTGTCGGCTGTTTGGTGTCTACGTCCATGTACTTCAGTCCGGCACCGTAACAGGTGATGACGTTGAACAGCTTGTTCTGGCTCATCACTTCGTCGATGCCTATCATCTTGATGATATTAAACGGAAGCTGGTTGTCTTCACCGAAATTGACATACGCCATGCCTTTCCGTCCGGGAACAGGCGTAGTCTTTACATTTGCATCTTCATCGAATACCAGGCTGCTGTCTTCTACGGAAGCCATTTCGGTGGCCACGTTGGAAACCTCGATGTCAAATATCTCACCAGGCATGAAGTCTCCGTCGTATTGCAGGATTGTCTTGTCCATATTAAAGGTAAATTGTCATGTTGTTAATTTCGAAAAGGGATATGTCGCGGAAGGAACGGATTACGCCGGATGCCGGAAGGCGAACCCGATGGAGTCCTTGTCGCCAGTGCGAGCCGACGCACACTGCGCCTTTGTATTCCAGAATGTCACCTGTGCTGAGTTTCCAGAGCTTCAGGTTGCAGGGCTGCCCGGACTCGAGCAGCCTTAATGCGTCTTTGATATGTATTACGTTCATAGGCTTTAATTGTATGTGTCATCGAATGAGTCGTCGAAAATGTCCGGAAGCAGACGGAGCCGCTGCTGGTACCGGGATGCGAAGATGTAGGAAACAGTGAAAGCAAACAGTCCGTCATCTTCATCGCTCCGGCTGGTATTGCTTTCGGTGATGGTTATCGGAATGTCGCCGGATTCATCCATCAGCCAGATTTCGGTAGCTCTTGCCACATCGTCGGCCAGGTTGAACATACCTTCGGGGATGTAACCTGTATTGAGTGTGTGCTTGCGCTGCTCGTCTACGTAATAGTTCTTGTATTGCCCGGCGAAGTAAGCTGCACTCCGGGTCAGTTCCGGCTCTACCGTATCTCCGCCCACAAAGTAGAATGTCTCGACGCATCCGAACGAGTTCCGGAACTTCAGGCCAACGGATTCCGGTTCGTCCTGGTCTACGTGGAAAGTCTGCTTCCGGGCGCCGGCCAGGATGGTGTACCGCAACAGCCGGTAGCCGGACTGGGTAAATCGGGAAGGGGATACGTCTATGGAGCGGATACCGTAGTCGGCCACATTGCCCAGTGAACGCGTGGATTTGAGAAGCTGGTTCTGGTCGTTGACAAAGACACATTCTGCCGTCACGGGAATAGTCGTACCGCCTGAAGACAAACTTCCGGTAGTAAGATAGAGGGTTTCTGTGCGGTTGAAAGAGGTTATTTTGTCACGCCCGGCTAAGGGCGTCAGGAAATAGTTGGTCACGAAATCTACTCCACTGCAGGGGATGATGGGACGGCATAACAGCACCGTGAAGGTCTTGCTGATGGTGGTTTCACTGGAAGCGGATACCTCGTAGCTGAACTGAAGCATCGGTGAACCGATAAGGTAAGGCTCCATGAGGGAAAACAAATCAAGAATGTGTATCTGGTTGTTGGCATCCTGAGTATAGGTTTCTTGCAGAATGACCGTATTTGCTTGCTTCAGCACAAAGGTTACCCTTTTGTCTGCGCTGATTGTGAAGTTGTCCAGCTGTGAGGACAGGACGAAATCGGGTATATCTTGTGGAATAGTGAGCATAATTCTTTGTTTTTCTCAAAGATACCCGGCTCCGGAAAGGGGTAAAAAGACAAAAGGTGCAGCGTCCTCACGACGCCACACCTCGATATAAATGTAGAAAAAATGTAATCATCTAAAAACTTGCAGTCTATCTGCGCTGCATCATCCATGCCGGTCGTCCGTCGGGGCCGATGGTGAGTTTGTAATTTAACTCTACCAGGGTAGCGGCAATCTGGTTGATGCTGATTTCTGCCATGTCTGACAGCTCATCCTGAATCTGTTGGGATGTCTTGTAGATAACACTGTCGCTCTCCTTATCTACTGGAAGATATTCCTGGAAGTAGCGGAGAAGAATATATTTGTCGAACTTGATTTTATCGGTTGCCATGTTCTGCCTCCTTTCTGTCGTTTAAAGCGCGTTGAATTAAATTACTGAGCTGCTCCATTTCGGGGCGGGTGCAGCATAGTTTTTCACTTCCGTACATAAGAATACTGTACTGTTCGAACAGTACCGCTTCCTCTTCGTATGCTTGGTATTTATCGACACGGAATATAGGTTGCTGTGAAGACTCATTCATCGTAAGCCTCCTTTCTTGCAAAGTAAGATGGAACAGGCAAACCAGCAGAGGCAGGCAATGGAGGCCAGCCAATGGGTGAATACGGAACAGGTTAGGATACAGAAAGAAGCCAGTGCCTGGGAAATGAGCACAGTCTGGCGGTTGGAAACTTTCTCTTCCATGATGGAGGAGAACAATACATTTTCATGGTTAAGCCATAACGATATACGGCTTTGTTTTGCCTGGTTTGCAGGCAGGACAATTTGATTTTTCATTTTTGTAACGCGGTTAAAATGAAACAATATATGGTTAAAATACGGGAAAGGAAACAAGAAAGGTTCCGCTTTCCCGTCGCGTTACACCTGATACAGGCAGTGGGCGCATTAACGCTCCACACGGGGGTCGGAACCATAAGTTATATAGCTAGAGCTATGGACATAAAAAATGCCCGCAGCAAAGTTATTTGGCGAGCCATCCTCGCCTGTATCAAATGTAACGCATTGCAAATGTATGTTTTTGTTTTGGAATGGCAAAAGAAAAAGCGGAAACTTTTTTGATGTTTCCGCTTTTTATAGAGCCTTTCAATCATTTCTCAGTACTTCCGAAGAAGTACTCCAGTACTACATAGGGAGTACTCCAGTACTTTCAGGGAAGTACTGCGGTACTGGCTAAGGAGTACTGGGGATAAGTTAGTTTAGATTATCATTCGCCTTTGAGGGATTTTACTAATTCGTCTTTTGCCTCTTTACGCATTTCTGCTTCCAACACATCATAGGCTAATAACACATCTTTAATTGCTTTTATTTCTGTATTAGTAAGTTTTCGTGTGTTAGTGTATTTCCCGCTCAAACGCATTTTTACACTTTTACCATTGACCATTTTTCTTAAGAATGCAAGTAAATCGTCATTCACACGAACGTCTATCCATTCCCATACTCGTGTATCATTCTCAGTCTTTTTATCTCTGTATTTATCAAATGGTATATTAAATGTGTTTCCATCATATGAAAGATAAGCGGATTCAAAGAAAATCCAATCTTCTCCTTCATAAGACATCATCAACCTTAACCAAATACTACTCTCATCTTGGCCAATATATATTGATGTATAATTAGTGTTTGTATAATGTCTGAAATATGGGTTTTCATACCAGGTGATGTGATTTATGTCGTCATATTTCTTTCTTAATTTGTTTACAGCTTGCAATCGTTCTTTCTTTTCAGCATCTGCCTTTTCCTGTTGTTCTTTTTCGTATTTGGAAACTAAATCTTTCACCATAGTATATTCCTTGGATTCAGGATGATATTTTTCCAATTTATCTTTGATGGATTTGAGCTCATAAATATCTCCAGCTTTGTATAACTCATCAATGTTTGAGCACAATTTTTCTGGGCTATTTCTGTATCCTTCAAGTTCTGGCATTATCTTATTCAAAGAGTCTCTGAGTTGAGTAACTTCAGATGTCAGACTTTGAATTTTACGCTCCATTTCCCCGTTATTACAAGAAGAAATAATGGTACTACATGTAATTAAAATGAGATATTTTATTTTCATAAGCTAATGATTTGTAAAGTTCGTACTGATTTTTCCCAATTAAGCGATAAATATAAATCCAATCATACTTGTTTATGTCTCAAAATAAATTTTGTTGTTGTGGCTCCTTGGTAGATTCTTTGTATTTCTTAATCATGCCGAGCATCAGTTCATCTCTTTCTATGCCCTGGTTGATTGCTTCAATCATCTGCGGAGTCGTGTTCTTATCTTTCAAGTCCTTCTTGTTCTGACGAAGCTGGCCGCTTGCCCGGGTGTTTAATGATTCAAGTACGATAGATTCTGTAGTGAATTTCAGTTTCCGGTAGGGAGTTGCGCTGGCGTTAATCAGGTCTTCGAGCATTTGGAAGAATTCGTCTTTCTCTCCGCTCTTGAATTTGTTCATCAGGTAATCTGATACTACCACGACGTCAAGGTCTTTGTCGAAGTTCGTGGTTCTGGCATATCCGCCCACATTACCCAGCAACTGCATGAAGATGTCCAGTCTTCCAGCCATTCCTGGCGAGATAAAGATTTCACGATTGTAGAATGTCAATTCTCCACTGTCCATAAAGGTCTTGAACCACAAAGCATCGTAGGTCAAGTTTACATTTTCTTTTTTGATTGCCATATTCTTAGTGTTTAGTTATTTCGTTCATTATTTCACATAATTCTTTCTCGTAAATGAGCCGGATGTTCTTTCCTTTGGAATTGAGTTCTTCAATCTTTTTGAGTTTAGACGGGCCGGCACCTTCTCCGACAATGACAATGTTTGTCTTGCCTGATATTGTCGTATTTATGTCTGCACCGAATGATTTTAGGATAGAACCGAGTTCATCACGGTCAGGGTAGGCGCAAAAGATGCCTGTAATCACTACTTTTTTCTGGAAGAAAATCGTATCCTTGTTTTCTACGTCTTCTTCGGATAAAGGCATCAAGGTGTCATGGTCGTACTTGCGTGCTTCCTTATTTGCCATTACTTCCTTCAGGTCATAATGTGCAAGGTCTTTCGCCAGGTGTCCCTGGTAGCAAAGGTAAAGCTTTGCACAGGCTTCCGCATCAGCCAGTGCGTCGTGATGGTTGACAAGCTGGATACCGTTTTCTTCACAGCATGCTTTCAGGCCTTTGCCGTACAGTTCGAGTGTATCGACGTAGTGGCTTAGGTCAATTCCGGTCAGGCCATAGTATTCCATACAGCTTCTGAAGATGTTGATGTCTGTGGAACTGTTGTGACATACAATCGGAAGATCTTCGATGAAGGATTTTAGTAAAGGGAACAATTCGGAGAAGGTGGGGGCATCGGCTACCATCTCATCCGTCAGGCCGTGTACATGGGTGTTACGTTCGGTTCTGGAATCTGGTATCGGTTTGATAAGTGAGTAGAACTTCTGGCTGATAACCCCGTTGTGGACTCTTACAAGCCCTATGGCGCATGCACTGGTCAGTTCCGGTGTCATGGTTTCAAAGTCTATTGCGACAAAATCTTGTGTTTCCATTTGTGTCTATTAAATTTGTTATAAAAATAATAGTCCAAATGTAATAAAATGTTGAGAGGAGGGCAAAAAATAAGCGGAAACTTTTGGGGGAGTTTCCGCTGGGAGAAATTATAGGCTTGTTTATTTTCCTTCTTATTTATTAGCCTTAAAATAATTCATTCTCCGGTTTTTGATAGAATACCTATGGTGAGATTATTATATATAAAATTAAGGAAGCAAATGTAGAACTTTTTAATCTTGATCATTTTTCTTTATGCGTCGTAAATTCAAGGATGTTATTCTTGGAACTCGACAATTTTTAGAAAATACAATATATTCAGTTCCTTTACCTACCGTTGCTGCGCTATAATTGAGATTATATGTAAACATTCGATAATCTTTATAGAGTTCACGTATAAAAGAATGTTTATCATATGTTACCACCCATTTTGCTTTATCAATAGTTGATATTGCTTGAAAAATATCACGATGATCACCCTCATCATAATAGTTCATGTACAAACCTTTTCCCTTCTCAAAATAAGGAGGATCAAAATAAAAGAAAGAATGTTGGTTCAGTGTATCCTTGAGAGAATGCACCAAGTCTACAGCATCCATATTATGAAGTTCAATCCTATCAGAGAAACTAGCGATATCAGTGATGCGGTTGATAAGGTCTTTTTTATTATATCGTGCATCAATCAAAAAATTACCCGTCTGATTTTTACCTCCAATGACACCTCCTTTGATGATACCAGACCTGTTCGTCCTGTTCAAGAAGAAAGTAGAAAAACCTAATGTTAACAAATCTTCGTTTTCTTTATTCAATTGGACTTCTCTTTGTTGATACCAGGTCTCCATAGATACTGGAGTGTCTTCTATTATTTTACAGAGAGCTTCAGGTTCATGCAATATTGAATGCCAAAAAGCGAATAGTGAGCGGTCTTTGTCGTTGATTATAATCTTTTTTACAAGATTATTCATCAACAAGTATAAAGCAACAGATCCTCCTCCTACATAAGGTTCGATGTATGTTCCTCCTATCAAATTGTTTTTTTCAAACAACTCGACGAAAAAGGTGGATATTTTTCCTTTACCACCCGGATAACGTAGGGGAGAATAATACTTCATTGTTTATTGATAAGCTGGAGTTCTACTTCACTCCACAAAATTACCATAAATTTCTCAATATTATCCCATGCCGTTATTATATCTGTTGGTATTGCTGCAAAAATATTATTATGTACATAAGCATGAAGTGTCTTAATACCGCATAAAGCGTCTTCTTTTTTGGTCATGACTCGAATTCCTTTTGATGTTGCTTCATCCATAACTTTTCTTGCAACCATATTATTTCTTACCAATATAACCTTTTCATGTAAAGGCTTTCCACTATTAGCTGCACTAATTGCTTGTTCTCCCAACAATTGAAAAGTCTCTAAATAGGTATCGATACTCAATTCAACAAAAACTCTCAACACAATTGAAGCACAATTAGTATATTTGTTAATGTCTAGACTTTGCAATTCTTTATATATCTTATTGACTTTAGGGTTTGTAATTCGGATTAAGCATTTTGCAGGGATAACAGTCTTTCGATTTATAGGTATAGTCCTTTTGTTTGATTCTTTATTAGTACTATTTCCTACATTACTTTGATCATTGCCACTATTATCATTTATAAAATCATCATTTATATCATCACTAGATTCATTGTTATCACCTTCCGATAGTACCCAAATATCCACCTTAGGAGATGACTCAGAAAAATTTGGCAAAGAAGAGGATATTTTCTCCATAAATTGCACTCTATCCTGTGCTGTATATATGGATTTTACAGAGAAATCAGACTTAGCTATTTCATCTATTATTCGACATAATCCTTTTGCCACTTCATTCTCCGGATAGTCAGACCACAACAATGAATGAGCCCATTTTAATCCTAATTTCTCACGAACAGAAGCATCATTTAATATACGCTGGAAATTTGTTAATTTCATTGTGGTACTTTTTTCTTTGATGTCATCTGAGACAAAGCTTGAATTTCTAATAAAATCTAAAGCTTGCATCTCTATTTTTGTTTTTTTACCTCTTCTCGTGTTAAAACGTTGTATTTGCTCTGGAATCCAACTGACAACTCCAACGCCCTTTTGTTCACCGGTATGTTCAAGCTCAACCCATTCATCAGCTTCATTAGAATCTAAAAACACATAACATAAAACTGATTTGATAGGTTTATTTATAAAATATTTATGCAGTCTCTCAAATCTTTTACTATATTCTGGATATTTATCCTTATCAATCAATTGAGGACGTGCCATTAACTTTAATGCTGTAGTTCGTCTGTTCCCGTCTTTTACAATATATTTCTTTCCATCTTGAGTGGAAATAACATAAAAAGGCTTTTTCGATAACCCTCTTCTTATAATATCAGATGCTAAGTTAAAGATTTTGGTACCTAATTTTAGCAACATCATTTCAATTGCTTCTTCCTCATTTATAACAGGTTCAAATCTATCATTCTCTGGATTAAGGACGAGTCGTGCCAATGCAATCTGTTTGTAATTTTTTTCAATTGCCATAATGCTTAAAATTGATTTCTACAAAGTTAGCAAAAAGTATACTAGCTATATATTTTATTGTAAAAAATATAATAAAAACAAGAAGAAGCCTGCAAAAAGGCTTCTTCTTGTTTTTAAATAAATTAAAGTATTGAATTGTAGGTGGTTATCGATTCTCTTTGTTGTTGTCTTCTTTTATTTGTTTCAATAAATCTGCATAACCATTAAAAGGTAAATATAAATTCTCAATAGGTGTATTTATAAGATTTTTATTGAATAAAGCTCTACCTGTAATATATATCTCAGGGATTATTACATCAAAAAAACTATCTTGTATTAATAGCTTATCATCTTTTGATGAAATTACAATCTTGTCTATATCTTCAATAAGTAAAGTGTATAAGTATTCTATCGAAGAAACAATTCTGGTATTGTTTGCATAAAATATCGTAGTATCGAAAGTCAATTTAGAGTTTTCTTTATCTATCATAATTTTAAATCCAATACCAGGGTGTAATTCTTTTTCACAATCCTCTAAAGTATTTGGAAGTAGTTCTTTTTCAAGAAAAAAACTCTTTTCTGAAATAGATAATATTTTAATTTTATTAGCAGACATGGATATTTTTTAATTATAGAACATTAAACTATATTCTTTGTTATATTCACTTTTCTTACGTGATTTACTGACAGCGTTTGTTTGAAAAGATTTCATCGTTAGAAAGTTATATAAAACAAAATCTTTAGAGTCTGATTTACTATCAACAACTGATATAATTGGGCAACCTAATGCTTTTTCCAATTTCACTAAGGTAGCTAATGTGAAATTGTGAGTACCTCTCATCCATTTGCTGATTTCTGCTTCATTTTTACCCAATAATAAGGCTAGGTCTTTTTGTGACAGATTTTTATCTTTTAAAATTTCATGAATTCTATCAACTATTTTAAAGGATAAATCAACAAAATCCCTTGCTTCGTTTGATACACTTTTTTTACGTGCCTCAAACAAACTATTCTTTTTCATTATCTTGAAAATTTTAAATTACCAATAATTTCTTTATCAGAAAGAATTATTGTACCATTACTAATTCTAGATTTAATAAATTTCCCTGTGTCAATCAAAAGTTCAACATGTGGAATAAGTTTTTTATCCTCTTGCCATTTTGCAGTTGTTTTTATATCACCATTGCCAACAATTAATATTTTATCAGATATTCTTAAACAATATAATCTAACTCGACCATATTCTATAGGGATAGCCCCAATATTGTCACCATATTTGTGTTCAGGTCTAAAATATCGTTCAAGAGCACCTTTTTGTTCAATTTTTTCTAACCAGCTGATAATAATGTCTATATCTTCATCATACTCAGAGCCCGTAGGAAATTTAGTAAGGAATTTCTCAAATTCATTTAATGTGTCTCCTTTATATCTTAAAGTATATATGTTGACATTATCATTTTCTTCTAAAAGTTCAATGCTGTAATTGTTATTACTCATTACAATTAACTTATAAGTTAATACGACGCAAATATACATATAGATTCAAAATAAACCAATAATTAAATCAAAGAAAATCGCAAATATTTTGCGTAAAAAACAAATACTTTATTTCTCCGCCGCCCGATTTTGCTTGTGTCAGCAGGCAAAATCGGGCGGCGGGCGGCCGCGACGCTACCCACCTCCCTAAACGCTGCTACGGCCATTTGCAGCCCCTACAGCCCGCCTTCGTCCCCGTAGCTGTAATAACTTCCATCCGTTACTATCACGTGGTCAAGAAGCCTGATATTCATAATTCGTCCCGCTTCCAGCAGGGCATGCGTCAGACGGTCGTCGTCCTTACTTGGTTGGAAATTACCTGACGGGTGATTGTGGCAGAGTATCATGGATACGGCGTTGCAAGAAAGGGCCTCGTGTAAAATCACTCTTACATCTACCTGAGTAGACGCCAGCCCTCCGACTGAGATACGCTGTTTGCGGATGATTCGGGATGCCTGATTCAGGAAGATAACCCAACATTCCTCTACTTTCAGGTCTGCCATGTAGGGAAGCATCACTTCGTAAACATCTGCGCTGGAAGTTATACGTTTGTAGTTGTTCTTCCGTTCCTTGATTCTCTTGTATAGTTCAATGACTGCCAGTGCCATCTCTCTGCGTGCCGGTGTCAGCAGGTTACAAATGTCTTCTATCGACACATTGCTGCCGTTCGCTAACATGGCGTTCACCTGATTGCTTGTTTCCTTGTTGTTGGTGAGCTGATAAACTACTTCTGCGTCGCTCAAGTGGCGGCATTCTCCGCAAATTTCGAATAAATCTTTCATAATGTTGTTTATTAAATTGTTATACAAATAAGGTTTTCGCTAAAAACATTCCACCGATAACGGATGCGCCAAAACTTTCAAGGTGGCAGGCAAAACGAGCGTAGGAGTAACCACGGGTTATCACGTCATCAAAGACAAGCACTTTTTTATCTTTGAAAAACTCCTTGTCGAAGTTGATTACCTGCACGTTGTTTACGTGCTTCCCTGACTTGCTTTCGTGGATTGCCAGCCGTTCACCCTCTACCGTGATATGGCTGTATCCGTTTACCGCTCCCGATAGTCTGGCCACTTCTTCCGAAAACTCTCTGTATCGGATTTCATTTTTCCGCTGGCTGCTGGCTGGGATACAGACAAACACCATGTCACTCACTGACGTGCCAAACTGCTCACGGATTTTCTTTGCGACAAGCTGGGCTGCTGAAACGGCACATTTACCGTCTTTGAACGCCCAAACGTATTTTCTCACCTGCCAATCTCTTGCGCTGGCTTGATATTTTGTGGGCAGGTAGTCAAAGAAGTTGAACATGTACTTTCTGCACTGGTTTAGCATGGATTCGGTAAAGGTTTTCATATCGGTAGTTTTTGGAGTTTTATTCTTGAACCTCGAGCCGAGGTAGTGAGCCTTTTCTTCTGCTCTTCCTTCTCTGAGGTTTTTTTTATTCCGTCGCCTTTCGCTGTCGGTTTGTTTCGCCTTTTACACTGCGTCAAAAGGTGTTGCCAGCCGTGAAAGACAAGTTTTCACCGTAAAGCCGGGCCTTGAATACTACCCTGAAAGGGTGGAGATTTTTACAGTGAACAGCGCCTGAACTTGGCATACGGCAGGCAACATTTACCTTTGCAGTGATGAAAAGGCGTAACTGACAGGGGGAGGGGACACCGATGTAAATTCCGAAGAGAAGAACAGAAGAGCAGTAGACACATTCATAGCTTTAGCTATACCGCCAGTAGGGAAAGCAATGGGGCGGGTGGGCCGCTGCGTGAACGCTATCTCCAGCACAGAAAGACTACCGAGTGTCTTTCTACCTTGTTACCCGGAAAATCCTCTGGATTTTTCGGGCGCCAGCAGGTTGTGTGGCAGCAAATTAGCCTGAAAAAACAGGCTAAAACAGGGGCGTTTGCTTGGATTTTCCGGCTATCCGAAACGAAAACGGCACACAATCAAACGAATACGCCCACTAAACACCGCATTTTATGCGGACGTCGGGAATCCGACCCCCCACCGCCCTACGCCATAAACCTAATTAGCACCTTTGAAAAAATCGGAATATGTAACGGCACACCCTTCTACACGCACGGTACACGCCAACTCGCGCACAAAAAACAGCCCCGACAACCATCTGCACGGTCATCAGGGCTTACCCTAAGAATAAAACTAATTAGCTTATTGAAAACTACATAGAGGATGTCACAAACATATCGAATGTCATCTGGGGGAAACGCTCACAGCCGATACACAGCGTATCGAACGCATCCGAACCGTCCGTTCTCGCCTGGAGCTGGTCTTCTTCTGTCTCTGCCAGCTTTTCACCCCGCTTATCTTTGCCGCCGTTGTACACGCCTGCAGTCTGCACGGAGATAAGCAGGTCTTCGTTGTTCTGTTCGTTGAAGAAGGGGATGAGCTTAGCCTTTCCTGCAAACATACGATTGAGGAGTAGCCACTTCTCGATGTGCTTCATCGGATGGCCGATATAGACAGAACGCACTTCCCAACCTCTGTCCTGGAAAGCACGCTCGATGACGTAATGAAAGTCTTCGTCATTGACCGCATAGTTTGAGCCTAAGGCCGTACTGTCGTAATAGAATATCACTTCCTTGTGTCGCTGGTGCCGGTAATACTTGCAGAAGTCATCCACCAGGGCCTCGAGCTTACGCTCATACTTTACCCAGAACGACTTAATCACCTTCAGCCGGTTTCGGTCCGGCTGACCGGCTACCAGCCAGTTGATGTTGGCATTAAAGTCAAAGGCGATACAGATGGGCTTATCCCTATCAAGGTCAGCATCCATCAGGCAGGAAGGCTCCTTGATTTTGTCGAACTGATATTCCAGGCTGTCCAGGTAGCTGAAGTCAGTTGCATTGTATTTGTGCCCTTCCGTCATGCTGGAGTAGAAGCCGTCTCGACTGATGCCGATACGTCGGCAGAGGATGGCCGTCTGGAAGGTGAGTGGGGGAAGGTCACGCTTCATCTGATTAATGAATGCTTCACCCAGCAGTTGCATATTCTCGATTGTGGAGAACTCGCGGTACAGAACTGCCACAGAACCCATCCGGCATACGTCACGGTTCAAGGTGCGCAGATAGTCCTTCAGGTACAAAGGAATCGGTTCTGATTTGGCCTGAAGGTCGCGGATGCGTTTCTTCGTCCGCCAAATTTCATGTACTGTCGCCTGGATGACTTCAATCAGTTCCGGGTCGCACTTCTTTTCGTGGTCCAGGAACCAGGAACCTTTCTTTGTTACCGGCATATCAGAGGTAATCAGCATGCCATGGTGGAAGTAGTGATGTCCGAAATATTGCTTGTTACCACGGTTTGCCGGAAGAGTTTCGTCTTTCAGCTGCTCGAAGTCGATGTACTTTGCTTCATCGATGTCCAGATAATCCAGTGAAAAGGAGTTGGATGTTCCGGAACGGTCCTGGCTGATGATGTAACCTATCGAGCCGTTGTAGAAGGAAATGACATTCTCCCAGTTGTCGGGCTGGAAGATGGGTTCACCCCATCCCCAGGACTTCGGCGGTTTCTTGCCGATAGTCCAGTGTACGTCGCGCTTGAAGCCCCAGCGTTGCCAGTGGATCAGCATGGACGGGATGGTATTGGTGAGGGCACGCTTACAGTTGGCTGCCACAAAGCCTGTGATGCTTCCTGGCATGCGCTGCATGTTGCGCAGGTTGATAGCGGCATGAATCGGACCTTTCCCCCAACCACGTCCGGCACAAAGCACTATGTCTTTTGCCGGGGTGAATAGGACCTGCTGCTGGGTGTCATGGAAGTATTCTCTCATGGTTCGGGTGCCTCCTGTGATTTTTTAGGGTTGAAAATGTCGTCTTCGTTGAAGTCGGCATCCTCAAACTGGATGTCCTGAACATCCTCATTCATGTACTGCTTTATCTTATCCGCAATGCGCTGCCGGATGTTCGGTATCGGTTTGATTCCGATAATCGTCGGGTCGCTGTCCGGCTGGAAGGGTTGCACCACAATCTTGTCGTAGCCTAAGTCCTTGGCATCCTCCTTGTCGAGCTGCATGTACTTGGCGTAGTAGTTGTCACAAGCGGCCATTGCCCGGGCGTCCTTCATGCGCTTGGCCATTTCGTAACTCTCTTCGTTGCGCTGGATGAAGCGGTAGCGATGGTAGTCCTTGGTGGCTTTGTTCAAATCACCCAGCAGGTATTTGATGATGCGGATGTCTTCGTAGGCAGCAGACTTCTGTATCTGGTATCGCTTCTGAAGCTCGAGCACTATTTCCTGTTCCCGTATGCGTGGGTACTGGAGCCAGTAATTATACATGTCCCGAAGCCGGAGCAGACGCTGCTGGATGACTTCGGGAATGTTACGCTCTCGCATCTCGTCGACCGAGGCGAAGAGGTTTTCTTTGGCAATATCAATCGTTGCGGGTAATGGCATAGTTATAAATCTTCGTCTGAATCCATGTCACGGATGTAGGAACCCACAAGCTGCACCGCCAACGGGCTTCCGGCTTCTGCCAGCTCCAGCTCGTTTTGCCGGATCTGCAATGCCCGTTCGGCTTTCCCTTTGCGGTAGGCTATGCTGGCCGGATGGGATTTGTCGGAAATGATTTCTCGCAAACGGCGTTCGTCTACGTCCATCAGGACTGCAATATCCGATACCGGGGTGAGCATCGTGGCAAGTTCCTTGATTCTGTCAATCTGTGCTGAAGTGAATTCCATTGAGGTGTATGCTACGGGTATTAATAATCTCTGAAAACTGGTCTCGTAAGGTAAGGAAGATGTCAGGCTGCGTCGTGATCATCGCACATTCGGTCCGGTTTCCTCGCGTCTGGTTCTGACTGGTAACGACTGTAACCATCCAGCGGTCGTTCTCGATAAGCAGTACCTTGGAGTGATTCTCCGTGAGGTACACATCATCGAATACGGAAGACATAAAGGTGTACAGATTTACAGTCTTCTTGGCTGCCTTCAGGTCGGCCATCAGGACAGAGTGAAGAATCAGCTGCCGTTTTCGGAGGGAGAACAATCTGCGCAAGAACTCCTCGGAAGTAGAGAAGGTGGACACGTAGACTTTAGCCGGTCCGGTCTGTGACAGGATGAACTCGAGGACATCAAAAAGCTGAAGCCGGTTATCCAGGTACGCCTGTAACGGCATATCGGATAACGGCTTCAGCAATCGGTTTACATGTTTCATGCTTTCAACCCTAATTCACGTAAGGCATTCACCTGGTCTTCTCCTACGTTGTTTCCGGTGGAGATAAGGAAGTCGTATCTCTGCTGCACTTTGGCCAGCAGCTTCTCGTACTTCTCCTGGTCTCCGGATTCCTTCAGCTCTGCCAGTTTCTTTTTGTTGTCTGACAGATAGCCGCGGGCTGCACTGACTTTTTTGGCCATTTCAGCGGGGTCTTCAGGTGATTCACCTTCTGTATCGCCGGCACCCTGAGTGTCCGGATTGAAATGGTCGTACTTGTTCATGTTATCCCGATATCTGGCATCCAGCTCTTCCAGTTGCTTCAGGTATTCGTACCTGTCGCATGGAAGAGCATCCTTCATGGTTTTCAAAGTCTCAAAAGTCTGCTTCAGGCGGAAGTAGATGTCTTTGTTGTCTTCCCACAGCTGACGGATTTCTTCGGGTAGTGAATCATGATCCGCGCGTTTGCCTTTGGCAATGGTCGCTTCTTGCGGTGTGTCGTCGTCAGAACTGATTTCAGGCTGGAAGGTGGCCAGTGTTTCAGCTACGGCCGGAACCAGCTCTTTGTCCATCTTGACCACGTCCTGAATCGTCTTTCGGTCCAGGCGAATGGCCAGGTGTTTCTTCAGCTCATATTCAATCTTACTCGCAAACTTCTGCGGATTGTGGGAAATATTCTGATAAAGGATGCGGTTACGGGTCAGCTTGAGCACCATTTCCGCACCTTTCATCAGGTCACGCTTGGCCGGCTCCGTATTGAGCCAGCCTTGCATGTTTATGGTTAACTGTTCATCTATGTACATAACTGTAGCCTCCTATTATTATCCACCCGGAAGGATTGCGCTACCATCCGCTCCGGAAATGTCGCCATCTTCTGTTTCGATTTTACCTGTGTAGAACGGTGACGGGCAAATGTCCGTACACTGTGCCGTGAGGGTAGTTCCCGCTGTACCTGTTTCTCCTTCGCCGGAGGTCTGGGAGATTGTTGTATCAGGATCATAAGCTTCTGAACCTACCACGCGAAACTTTCCGTTACGCTGCTGGCACAGATAAATCATCTCATCATTATTTGCCTGTCGGCAAAATCCTGATGCTTCTTCGTCTGTACCGGCATATAACAATGTGGCTTTGTTAAGAATCGTTTTGGAAGGCTTTTCACCTTGTGAATCAGAGGTAATGTTGGATTTGGTGGTCAATACCTCCAGGTACTGCCATTTCTTGTCTGCCGCCAGCACAAAGTCGCCTTCGTATGTGGCTAATGCTGCCATGCTCTCCGCTCCGTCAATGTCAGGAAGCACCGGCCATTTTTCAATCCAGCTTTTCGGAGCGAAGAAAACCTTACGTCTGATACCTGGCTGTGAGGTCTGACCTGGGCACCAGGAAAGGGATTCGTACATCCCTTTGCTTGTACAATCTACTGCCATAATTTACCCTCCTATGCCAGCGAGAACCGGAGTTGTACCGTCGATGGTACCCACCAGCAGACGCTCTTTAGAAATTGTTTCAAATTCAGCACCAAAAAACATGGTAGCAACAAAATCAAGTTTGAATGGATGATGTTTTTCTACCAGAATCGTTTCCTTATCAGCACCATTACCGTAACCAACGAGCATATTACTTTTTGTAGTAAGGTGAATGAAAGCGGAACCGGCTTTGTTAGCCAGAGGAACCAGCTCACATCTATTGTTAGAACTTTCGAGAAACGTCTTCTCAAATGACGTATTATAAGGAACATGGCCAACGGTAGCCTGATAATCGTCTACATAGTTGTCATAAACACCCTGAGGAATAAACAGTTTAGTTTGAGTTTCTCGCAACAGGGGGTCGGCAGCACGGTAGAATTCCTTTAAAACATCCACAGCATTGTCTTTGCTGATAGCCTCGATAGTAAACATGTTTTTAAGGTCTGCAGAAATCTTGGAAGCGTCCATTTCTGTTTTTGTGATGGTATCAAAACCGTTAAAAAGGTCTTTTGATTTTGTTCCACTCTCATTACGTTTAGCAGACCATAAGACAGCATTAAGATTAGCTCCGAGTTTAGCAGAAAGGAAAGCAAGAACCTGACGGGTGATGTCGACATTCTTTAAAGCTTCCCCCTTTGAAATCAAGTTGCCATAAACTGTTTGCCATACAGAGTTCGGAGAAAACTTTTTCACTACGCTACCTAAGAAAGTCTCTAATGTACGCGGATCAATGGATACACCATTTTCATCAACACGCCCTTCATCATACGGCCCGAGTTCAATGTCACCATTAACTTCACCTACAGTCTCTTTCCCTATAACACCAGGTCTCTGAGACATGTGCTGCAAAGTTGAAGCCATGGCAAGAACAGGCATCATAAGTAATTCTTTTCTATACTTGACAGCCGACTTGGCAAGCTGTTCATCAGTAATCTGTACGTAACCTTTTGTATCTGCCATATTATAACAATTCTTTTACGTTGTTGAACATTTCTTGTGCTGTGTTGAGCTTTGTGAGGTCATCATTCTCACCTTCGTCACCATTAATGTGAGTAGTGTCTTCACCATCGGTCTTTTTCAGGTTCTCATTCTGCTTCTTCAGTTCTGAAATCTGATTGTCTTTATCAGAAGATTCCTGTTCCAGATTGGTGATGCGGTCATTGAGGGCCTTGACCTGTTCTTCGGTAAGCGTTACCTTACCATCCTTGTCAACTTCCACACCCTCGATTTTCAAGATGGAATTGACTTTCTGATAATCCTTTTTCATTTGTGTTGTTGAATGATTGAGTGGTTTATTTTGTGCCTGTGGAGTATCCGGCTGGTGTCCCTTGAAGAATTTGTTCACGAAATTGTTGAACCAACTGGGGGCTGTTTCTGCTTCCGGACTTTGGGTCTTGTCCTCCATCGCAGGCAAAGCCGGAAGATGGAACATGTTGAAACGGGTCTTCATGGCATCGTCGAAGTTCAGTTTTGAGCCGTCTTCTACGATTTCGTCAATGAATCCGTATTCAAGTGCTTCCTGGGCAGTAAGCCAGCGTCCTTCTTTCAGGATTGGAAGAATGTCATCCACTTTTTTCTTGCACTTGTTGGCGTAGAGGTTGGCCAGTACCAAGTCCATTTTGTCATTCTCCAGCTTGTTAGCCTTCAGGTCGTCGATAAGCTGCTGAATCTGGTCGGCATTGTAGTTGCCCCAAGCATCCACCCAGTTTGACACCTTATGAATAAGATAGAATGCATATCTGGACATGCAGGTTTTCTTGGCACCGGTAGCCAGGATGGTAGCCGCGCTGGCTACGTATCCATACAGGTAGCAAGTCACGTTGCCGTGATCAAGAAACTGCTGCCGGATGTCGAGCGCATCGTCCACCGAGCCACCGAGGGACGATACACGCACATTGACAGGCTTGTTTTTCAAACCTGACATCTGGCTTCGGATATAGTTCTTCGAATATCCCCAAGGACCGATGTGTGAATCAATACTAATACTATAATCCATGTTGTCGAAAATTAGTCTACGCAATATTATACCTTATATATATTGCATAAAAAGACTCTAATCTAATATGGCAAGCATTGGAATAGGGGAGGTCAGGGTTACTGTGACGGTAACACCTGCCCGTTCACTGGCTGCGGACGGAAAAGTCTCTTCGTTTTGTATGACGGGGTAGGGCTTTTCGGATGAACCAATCAGGAACTGGGAGCCGGTGACGGTTGTTACCTTGAAGCAGAACTTTTTGGCACCAGGTAGCAGCTTCTTTGACCGGAACATGGTGAGTTTGGTGGTGAAAATGCGTTGTTTGTTCTCGATTTTGTCGGAAATTTCGACTGAACTCAGCCCGATGGTCGAAATTGGGCTGAATTGCTGGTAGACATTCAGCCATACTCCCCGGTCGGCTACGATGTCTGAATGTTGAAGGTGATAGGCCTCGATGCATTCTACTTTTCTAATGTTCTGAATCAGATGTACCATGATTATCGTTATTGGATTATGTGTGTTCGGTGTTGTTTGGGTTTGTACAAAAACTGCCTACTCATCCGAGTGTTTTCTGGTTAAAGAACCTAAAAAGATACCTCTCCGGCTATAACTGGTCCTCATGCGGTAGTATTTCTGTCTGACAGTCTCCGAATACTCGTCATCGATGCCGTGCATTTCACACCAGGCAGCGATAGTCTTGTTCAGGCCACAATCGCGTTTAGTCAGGTCGCTCATCTCATTCCAGAGGTTCGCCCGGAACAGGTCTTCGATGGTCTCCTTTACAGCTGCCTTGGCTTTTTTGCCCAGGTAGTTATAATATTGCGGCGGTTTGGCTTTGCTGTCGGGAATGACGATGGCTGTCAATTCGTCTTCTGCCATTTCCGGCTGAACTTCCGGTGGCCTTTTCCGGAGGAACCGGCGGATAACAGCATTCTCATTACTCTGTGGTGGAAATACCACCGGATTTCCCAGGCTATTGTGAAGCCATTGCTTTAAATAAGGCTCCAGTTTAATATAAAACACAATGTGGCTCATAATGAATTGATTATCTATTACAAATATAATATATATATTACTTTTTAGATAAATAAATATGCTATTAATGTGCTCCAAAAGCAAAAAGTATATTTCCAGATATGACATACTTTTTGCCTTCTACACCTTCTACACTTTCTACAGAAAATAAAATATACTGGTAATCAATAGTTTATAATTTTATAAGGCTTCTACAATTGTAGAAATTATGTAGAAAATGAAGTAATTTGTAGAAGGTTTTAACAAAAACGGCATTTTGTAGAATTTTGTAGAAGGTTTGTAGAATGTATGTAGAATATATAAATATCTCATTATTAACATTGTAGAAGGTGTAGAAAGTGTAGAAGCCTTTTTTACCCCATTTGAAAAAGGGTGAGTACTGCTCCGGGCATATAAAAAAGGCGCAGCGTCCTCACGACGCCACGCCTTTCTACAACTCTAAAACTATTTTTATTACTCATCTAAATCATCACTTGTGGTCTCATTGCCTTCCACCTCTACCTCGAGGTTAATATTATAAGTATCCCTAATCATCTTGTAATCGAAACACAGGGCAATGTCCGGTGTCGAAGTTTTTTTGTAGGATATTCCTCCGGTGGGAGTCGTTTCTATTTTCTGAACTTCCACACCACGCTGTATGTTTTTGAACCGGACTGAGTTCTTTTTACCCATGTATTCCTTGGAGTTCTCCAGGTAGTACACCAGCGAGCCTTCCGGAAGAATTGAATCGCCAACCTGCTTGCCGAACTTTTTATACAGCATGAAGATGCGGTTCTTGCGCATCATCAGGATGGCCTTGGGTTCCTGGTACTGCTGTTCAATCTTTATCAGGTTGCTTTTGAACTTATTGACATATTCTATACGGTAGTCACCTTCGATAAATATCTCACCATCCTGCTGCAGATAAGATACCACATTCCAAAAGTTGGCCAGTTCATTGTTGCTTTTACATTCTGCGTTCTGACGTACTATGCCATCCAGTGTAACCTTGCGAATATCCTGGTATGAAAACGGCAAGTCAAGCACACCCTCGAGTGTTCTGAAGGCTGCCAGTGGTATGATCCAGTTACGCAAGATTCGGTCTTCCACTTTCTCCGCCCCCAGTCCTTCAATAATGTCTGACAAACAGGAATGAAAGTTGCTGACGAACTGTTGCTCCATCTTGGCCCGATGACGCAATATCTGAAGGGTCAGGTGTGACAGGCCTCGTTTGCGAATGTCTACCAGTTCGCTGTATCGTTTCTTTTCCGCATCGGTAAATTCTGATTTGGAAAACGTCAGGAATATAAGTCTACTGAAGAGAGCTATATCAGCTGTTGCCATCTCCTGTCCGGAAAGGATGACTCCTGAGTCAACGGCTGTTATCTCACGCTTCTTGTCTCTGTCCATGTATACGGCTGCGCCCGGCTCCATCCCATAAACCTTTCAAGTATTCGCGTTTGTCGATATCAATGTTATTTTTAAACTCATCAATATGTACCAGGGCGTTTGAACATTGTGCTACCAGCTCGGCCAGTGCCGGGATAGTGGCATTCTGAATGTTGGGAGGTGTGTTGTCGATAATGAACAAGGACATCAGGCTGTGACCGAGCTCTGACTTTCCAGAACCTTTCGGCCCGAACAGGTTCAGGATGGGGAAGCTCTTGGTATAACCGGTAATCACATCGCGGAACAATGTGGCCAGGAGGAAGCAGATGCCCATTTTTGCATTATCTCCGAAAACTCCTACCAGTTTGGAAAAGTAGTCTCTCATGGTGATGCCTGAGTAGTTCAGGTGGACAAATCGTCGTTCGAACTGGAACAGCTTGTCATCGTCCCGGTAAATCAGACTGGAGGCCGGAAGGTAGTAGTTTCCTTTATCGCCCAGGCGAACAATGCCATAATCATCTACCGGGTGCCATTCGGTGTCAAATACTCCATTGCCAAACGCATAGAATCCTTTGCGCTGCCACCCTAACTGGGTAATCTCCACCGCGGTTTCCGTCTGCTCATAGAGATACATCTTCAGGCGTGTCATTTCTTTTTCGGTAGCCAGCCAGATATAGTTACCTAGTCCTTCAACTTTCTGTTTGAACTTTGATAACGACACCAGGTCTTCCTGCTTCATCTCCACGATTTCCTCCTGGCGGTTCTGGTTCTTGATGCGGTACAATCGCTTGGGATTAAGAGAGTCCTTGATGTGAAACATCGGTTGCATCACGAAGTTTGACCACTGATATTCTTTCCCGTCGTTGGTCGAGTAATAACAGTTGTTGGACTCAAAGAACCCATATTTGGCCAGCAAATCCCGGTTGATGGTCTGTGTCTTGTCTGCCCTGGATTCGGAAATTTTCTTCTTTTCACGGTTGATGGCCGTAAGCCAAAGATTCTTATGGTTATAGATTTTCTTCAGCTGCTCCAGGTACATCTGTTCTTTGACTTCATCGCCAACCATGGCCACCATCTGGGCGATCTTGGATACGGCTGAACTTTTGTCCTCGGTGGTACCGTCAGCCTTGAAGGCATATCCGGCATACCAGGTGATGAAATCTACTTCGTCAAGGTCTTTGAACTTGGTACGGCTGGTGCAGTAAGAGTCCGGATCATTTTTCGTATTTCCGTCACCACAGGGAATCTCCTTTACGGATACGGAGAAACCGCACTCCATAGCCAGTTGGCCGGACTTGATGACGGCTGCTATTCCGGTACCGTATTGTTCGCCTGGTTTGATGGTGTCCGCGTCCGGAAGGAAGCAAAGGGAAGTGGCATACCTTTTAATCTGGTAGAACTGTTTCTTTGTCCAGGCAGCACCCAGTGAGGCAATGGTGTTGTTTATTCCGATGGATTGCAGGCGCATTACATCGGGGGCACCTTCCACACAATAAAATTTTTCTTCTTTGGCGGCCTGCCTGATGGCGTTGTCAATACCAAATATGCTGTCTGACTTGTCATATATATCGCTTTGACAAGAATTGAGGTATTTGGGGGTACCATCCACTTCGCTCATGTCGCGGGCAGTCCACCCGATGATGTTCCGGAACCGGTCGCGGATGGGTATCATGATACGGTCACGATAGAAGTCATAATATCCGTCACCCTCCTTGCGCTTCCGGATCAGTCCGCACTCTACCATCAGGTCGGCAGAGTATCCGGCATTGATGGCTGCGTCTGCAAAAGCGGACCAGGAAGGAAGTGCATAACCGATACCCTGTTCCTGAGGATATTGCTCACCCCATCTCTGTTTGATTTTGGCCCGTGCAGCGTCAGCTTCTGTTTTTTGCAGGTTCGCAAGAAAGTATTGAGCCGCAAATTCATTTATTGCGAACATGGACGCACGTTTGCGAATAGCCTTTAGCTCTTCCGGATTTTTCTCTTCTTTCTTGTCTTCTATATCGATGCCGTATTTGTCGGCCAGCCAGTGACACGCCTCTGGGAAGTTCATGTTATTTATTTTCTCCACAAACTTAATGACGTTGCCACCTTCTTTGCAAGCACCGAAGCAGTACCATAAGCCGCGTGCCTGGTCTACCATGAAGGACGGGGTGTCTTCCTGATGGAACGGACAGCATGCCTTGTATCTGACTCCGGACCGTTGTAGCTGGACGAATTGTCCTACTACGTCTACTATGTCGGCACGGTCAAGAATCTTTTCTATGTCTGAGTTGGAAATCATGTTTTAGAGTGTTTTGGATACCGGCAAATATCAGGTATTTGCCGGCTTTATAAAAGATAGATTAGAAGTGTATGTCGTGGTCACGCAGACGGGTATTGTTGTTGATGTTGTAACAACGTCCATAGCCATCCCATCGGACTCGTTTTCGCCGGGGTGTATTTTTTGAGATACCGTTATTCAACGATTTTCGGCATATTATGATGTAACCGGTCACCTTACGTACCAGCATGTCAGAAGTGTAATAGACGTGCTCAATTTGTTTGGTATGGAAGACGGATTCCCATTCTTCCATTTTGTGTAATTTCATGTTTTCCATACTCATCCTTTTAATTCGTGTTGTTCATTCTCTGTGTAGCCTTGGTATTCCTGGTAATTACATGGTATTCCTTTTTCCCGGCAATTTTTCACGTATGCAGCCCATTTCTTAGCTTCCGTTACGTCAATTGGATTGCGTAGAAAAGCATCTTTCCACGGCAGAATGAAGTCCTGAAAATCATGTTTGTTTGTTATGAAGTAGATAGCATTAGATATATCTTCTCTCTCCCAACCCTCTTCTTCCAATGGGGTATCACCCATTTGGGAATATATGTTGGCCACTTCCTGCAGCATCTTGCTGAACTCTTTGTGTGTTGCTAAATTTCGAGGTTCTTTATTCATGGTTATTATAATTTATTTTTATACAGCACTTTTCTAACCTTAACAAAAGAATTAATCCATAATGGGTCAATCCCATATTGTCTGAAGAACCTCATAATCTTACGAGCATGATACTTCTGCATTCTGCGTTTCTTGATATATGTGAGATGATTAACAAAAACAATATCCTTTTTCTTTGTCATAATTCAAAATTGTTATACCAGGTAATAATTTGACTTGTATTCTTGAGGTTTAGTTTTACCTTAATTGCCTGTATGGTATTGTGTACCGTATGGATTGAGATATATAATCTGTCTGATACTTCTTGCGGGGTCAGTCCTTCGGCTAGTGCAGCTGCTATTTGTAGCTGTCTTACGGTAAGGGCTGATGTACGTTTGGGATTGCATATCACATTCTCATACTGACAGTCACCGGAACCTCTCAGAGGACAATGTACTTGCTCGATATTGATATTCCCGTCGATAAAATCTATCTTTTGGGTATCCAGTTCTCCACAATTACACCGTATGAAGCGATTCACTATTCTGAATTTTTGGTATCTGGAATTTTTGCTTGACTTGGAATAGCATTGTTCAAGTGCGCGGTACGCATCGGAATAACACTCTCGTATGGTATCAAGCAATTCATCCACTACTTCCCGGCTGGATTCTGATAGCCGAGTCGTATAGTTGCCGTCATCACACATCACATAGCCTGATGGCGTGTTGTAGAACTCAACTTGATTTCTCATTTTCTTTTTGAATAAACCTCTCTATCGCTTCGCGTTCAAGTTTGGTCCAGGAATCGTTTCTCATCTTGTAGAAGAAAGAGGGGTAGGATATACCGCACAATTCAATCACATCTTGAATGAACTTACTTTTCACTTTACCCGATAGAGATAAATAATAGTTAGATATTACCATTTCTGTTACTTTTTAGATGATTATATTATTTGCTATTGATTTAATTATTAATTTTATAACACAAAGGTATTCTTTATTGTCTAATATGGGTAATAAAATATCCATTATTTGATGATAGGTATATTTATTTATACTCATTAAAAATAGAAGAAAGGATGTTTAACGGTCGTATTATTAATGATTTAATAGAGAATAAAAGGGCTAAAAAGATAGATGTATATAATTATGCAGGTATAACAAAATCTACCTTAGATAATATCATTAAGGGAACAAGTATACCGAATTGTAATACTCTGGAAAAGATAGCAGACTTCTTTGAGGTTTCCATTGATACATTCTTTGTTCGTGAAATTCAGGCTGTAAAGAGTATCGGAAACAATGTTACTATTAACGGAAACTTAAATAGTGTGAGTAGTGACATCCTGTTGAATGAATCTAAAAAAGAGGTAGAGCATCTAAAGGAACTGTTAGCTGAGAAAGAAAGATTAATTCAAGTATTAATGAAGAAATAATGTATAATGGCAATATTATTAGACAGTTATTGGTAGAAAGAAATATACCAAACAAGGAGCTTTTAAGATACCTTGGTACTGAAGCCAATGCTTCTTTGGCTCAGATTGTCAACGGGAATCCCACCGTGAAACGTCTGGAAAAAGTGGCGGATTTTTTCGGGGTGTCGATGGATGTGTTCTTTGAGCGGGAGAAACCTTTCAAGGCTTATTCATCAGCTCATGGAGATAATGAGCAGCAGTACAAAGAAAAAATCGAATTGCTGGAACGTCTGCTTGAAGAGAAAGATAAAAGAATTCTACTCTTAGAGCAAATGAATCAGTTGGTTAACCCCACTGAAAGTCGGACAGATTTGGGACAAACAATATAAAATAATCACATAATTCGAAAACGTAACAGCTTGAATATCAAGATGGGGAAGGAGGGAGAAAGTTTCCATAGAGTTCGAGCCTCTCTTCCCGTGCCGAAATAAAAAGCTGTAACTATTTGGTTACAGCTTTTTTCTGTTTATAGCCTATAGACAATGGGAAAAGAGTTTCCGATGTCAGTCTCTTTTCCTCGTTTTTAAGGCGTATTTTGAAGAATGGGAGGAAAGTATATGAATCATCAATCTCAAGCAGTATTTAGCCGGAATTCGAGGCCGGTGGTTGTGATGAATTTTACAGGAGTCTACAATTATGAGTCTTTTGCCCGGAATTGTCAGTTTGTGTGGCTGGACTGCCAGCATTTGAATGGAACTGAATGTTATTGTGATGAAGAAGGTGCTTCTGCCTTGCAGCGCATGATAGCAGATTATTCTCCGCAGGGAATTCATTTTATAGATTCAGGAAACTATCATTATGTGACGAAATTCTGGACTGACAAGCTGGCTACTCCATTTGCTTTACTGGTGTTTGATCATCATCCTGACATGCAGCCTCCTTTGTTTGAGCATATCTTGTCGTGTGGAAGCTGGGTAAAAGATGTGCTTGATACGAATGCGAATTGTAAGAAGGTAATTATAGCCGGTGCTTCAGACCGTTTGCTGCAGGAAGTCCCAAAGGAATATGGCGACCGTATTCATTTTTATAGTGAATCTTTTTTGGATCAGGAAGCAGGCTGGAAAGCGTTTGCCTCTGAGCATGTGAGTGAACCTGTCTATATTTCTATCGACAAGGATGTGCTGGACCCTTCTTCTGCGATAACCAACTGGGATCAAGGTTCACTGACTTTATCAGAACTGGAGCAGTTGTTGGCCGTTGTGTTTCGGCAAGAGCGGGTCATAGGTATTGATATTTGTGGGGAATGTTCTTCTACCCTGAATTTATTTGAAGAGATGCGAGAGACGGAAATCGATAATCGGGCGAATGGAGAGTTATTACGCTTTTTCCGTTCGTTCGAGAAGAGATAGTCTATGTCAGGAGTTACATGCTATAAAAAAGTCCGAAACGTGTTTTGTCTCGGACTTTTTTATGGTAAAAAGGATAATTATTAGTCTAATACAGTTACCCATCCGTATGGATCAGCTTCGTCGCCGTACTGGATACCACGCAACTTGTGATATAGTTTCTCGCTAATAGGGCCTGGTTTTCCATCTTTTGCAATGACGTATGACTTCTGGTTCTCCAGGTCGTCAATGCGGCCGATAGGGCTGATTACGGCTGCTGTACCGCAAGCTCCTGCTTCCTCGAAGGTAGTCAGTTCTTCTTCCGGAATTGGACGGCGTTCTACTTTCATTCCCATGTCTTCAGCCAGCTGCATCAGGCTGCGGTTGGTGATGGAGGCCAGGATAGAGGTAGACAGCGGAGTGACATAGGTATTGTTCTTGATACCAAAGAAATTGGCTGCACCACATTCGTCGATGTATTTCTTTTCTTTTGCATCCAGATAGAATTCGCTGGCGTATCCTGCATCGTGTGCCATTTTATTGGCGCGGAGGCTGGCAGCGTAGTTACCACCTACTTTAAACGTACCAGTTCCGAGTGGTGCCGCACGGTCGTACTGGCGGATAATTACGTAGGGGTTAGTGGCAAATCCACCTTTGAAGTACGGACCTACCGGAGTGACGAATATCACAAACATGTATTCGCTGGCAGGATGTACACCTACTTGTGCACCTGTACCAATCAGCAGCGGACGGATGTAAAGAGAAGCACCGCTTTCGTATGGAGGAATGAAGCGTTCGTTGGCCTTTACTACCTTCTTCACAGCTTCACAGAATTTTTCAGTCGGAAGTTCTGGCATCAGGATACCCCGGCAAGTGCTTTGCAGACGTTCTGCATTAGCTTCAGGACGGAAGATACGGATTTTACCATCTTTTCCGCGATAAGCTTTCAGTCCTTCGAAAGCTTCCTGTCCGTAGTGCAGACAAGTGGCAGCCATGTGAATGTTCAAGGTTTCTTCTGAACAGAGTTCGAGTTCTCCCCATTTCCCGTCGCGATAGTAGCAACGTACATTGTAATCTGTCCGCATGTATCCGAAAGACAGATTCGACCAGTCTATTTCTTTCATGGTTATCTTATTTTATAAGTTTTTTGAATGTTCTTTTAGCTACGCAAGCAAAAGTACGGTTTATATTTACAAAATCCAACATAAATGCATTCTTTTTTGACATAAATAAAGGGGATGAAAGAATACTTCCTCTTTTTGCAATAAAAATCTTTATGGTAAAGTCGTTTGTTTCTGTTCCTTAAATGTTTTTATATCCAACTCAAGAGGGAAGTGTAAAAGAGTCATTGGGGTATTTGCCTTGATTTTTTCTGCTGATATGGGTATAAAAAGAAAGATTTTCTGTAAGTTTGCATGGAATAAAACAGAGAGATAAATACTGCAAAAAGATTTTATAATTATTTGTAGGGTGTCAAAATGAACTGAAATATGTCTTTGTGTGATAAAAGTGTTATATTAGGAGAGAGAATAACTGGATGAATTTGAAACTAAAATACATACTAATTATTTTTTTGATTATTGGAATACAAGTTCGGATTCCTGCACAAGAAACGATTCTTCCTGCCATTCAGCAGCAGGAACAGATATTGAAGCGCAATCCTGAAGATATGAGAGCCTTGAAAGAATTATGTTTTCTTTATTTGCATAAGGCCGATTATCATAAAGCCATAGAATATGGGGAAAGACTGTTTAAGATAGGATATGAAAAGCAAGATTATAAGTTTGGTATTCTTTATGCACATATTGGATTGGGGCAGGCATATATTATGTTGGGAGATAGTACTGCAATAAATCATCTTGGGCAAGCTAAACTATTGGCCGAAAGTGAGAAGAATGATTCTGCTTTATGTTCTATATATAATGGAATGGGACTTTATGCCAGCAATATTCATAGGGATTACTATTCAGCATTACATTATTTTTTTGAAGGGATAGAAGCTACGCATCGATGTCAGTATCAAGAACTGGAAGCTATTTTGCTTGGTAATATTTCCAGTATCTATTATTTGAAAGATGACCCTACTGGACTTACTTATTCTTTACAGATTTATGAGTTAGGGCATCAATTAAATTCTGCTTACCTTATTTTTATAGGAGCGTTAAATGCTTCTTATATGTATTATTTGCTTCATGAATATGATAAGGCTTTACCTTATATACAAGAAGCTGAATTTATAATGAAGCAGAATGAATATTATAATCAAGGAAATGTATATGCTATTTATGGGATGATTGAGTTTGCAAAAGGCAATCGGGAGCAGGCCGTAGAATATTATAAAAAGGGATTGTCTTTAAATGATATTAATCAGACCTCCTATAAGGTATTGTTGTTGAATGAATATGCCAAAGCCCTGGCGGAAGAAGGGAGAAACAAGGAAGCTATAGATTTGCTCTTTCAGGCTTTATCGTTTACTAAGGAGGAAAATTGTGAAATTCATCGTAATAAAGTGATAACCACTTTATCGGCTTGTTATGAGAATATGGGTCAATATGTGGAGGCATTGACCTGGCAACGTAAGCTTCAGCAGGAAACTGATAGTATTTTTAATACTGATAAAGAAAAAGTCTTGAGTGAACTTCGTATTAAATATGATACGGAGCATCAGGCAAATGAGATTAAAAAGGGTAAGCTGGCTTTGCTGCAAAAGGAAAAGAAGGAGCAGGCTTTAATGGGTACTTTGGTCATTATTTTGCTGGTAGTGTTTGCTTTGTGGTATCGTTATAAACGGCAAAATCAGTTGTATACCCGTATCGTTTGTCAGCATCAGGAAGCTATTCGAAAAGAACAGCAGTTAAGAGAAGTCATTACTTCACTGCGAGCACAACAGGAGAGTGTTTCTGCATCGTCTCCAATGAGTGAAAAATACGCTGCTTCTTCACTGACAAATGAGAAGAAGAATTCATTGTTTCAGCGTCTGGAAAAGCTTATGCAGGAAGATGCGGTGTATAAAGAGAATTTTTTGACGAAGGAACGGGTGGCTGATTTATTAGGTACTAACCGGACTTATTTGTCACAAGTCATCAATGAACAAACTCAACAGAATTTTACTCAATATATCAATAATTATCGAATTAATGAAGCTATTCGCTTATTGAGTGATCCGGAAACAGATCTTCCCCTTAAGGCTGTAGCGGCAGAAGTAGGGTTTAATTCAATGAGTACGTTTTACAAAATATTCCAGAACACGGTAGGGGTTCCTCCCAAACAATACCGTAATAAGGTAATGTCTATGCATAAGAATGCATGATACTGCCTTTTTATAACAAAATGTTATCCTAATGTAACAATTGTCGAATTTGGATGCGTCTTTATTGTTAAAGTTATATCTTTTTTTTACATTTTTGCAATGAGAGAATCGTAAAAATGTCTGAGGACATAAGTCTATAACCTCTAAAAAAGATGTAAGTATGGAAAAAAACGTATTGCACGACATTCGGCTCAAAATGGAATTTTTGCTACTGTGTGCTATGCTGGTCTTGTCTGTCTCTCCAGCTTATGCTCAGAGAAGCCGTACCATTCATGGCATTGTAGTAGATGAAAACAAGGAACCCCTTCCTGCAGCTCATGTCAAACAGGTGAATGATGACCCTAAAGGATCGATTGCAGCGGTCATTACGGATATACAAGGGCATTTCACTTTGACACTTCCGTATGGCACGAAGGAAATTGAGGCTTCTTATTTGGGATATACATCTCAACGCATTAAGCTGACGGCAACTAATGATTATTACATTGCTCTTCAACCTTCTACAGAACTGCTCGACGAGGTAGTAGTGACAGGTTATCAGACTATTTCAAAAGAGCGTGCCACAGGGGCATTTTCAAAAGTAGATGCCAAGAAATTGGAAACACAGCGTTTGAGCGATATGGGTTCTATGCTCGAAGGACGTGTGGCAGGATACAGTGATGGCAAGATTCGTGGAGTTACGTCCATGAATGGATTGACTACTCCGTTGTATGTGATTGACGGATTTCCTGTGGAAAAGACTACGAACGACGGCTATGGAAACTGGATTGAGAGTGTGCCCGATTTGAATATGGAAGATATAGAAAGCATCACTGTCTTAAAGGATGCTGCAGCTACTTCTATTTATGGAGCACGTGCAGCGAATGGAGTAGTGGTGATTACTACCAAACGGGCTAAGAAAGATGAACTGAACGTTTCTTTCTCAGCTACTCTTACAGTACAGCCGTACGACACGTATGCAGACAAATATCTGGCCGGGTCTTCTACTATGGTAGAGCTGGAGCGTGAATGGGCCCGACAGAATCCGCATTTGAGTGGGGATAATGTACAAAGCTATGCCCAGACGGTGCTGGATAATATGTCTTATTCTTCACTTGGCATACGCAATATCTTGAATTATTATGCGGGACACATCTCTCGTGATCAGATGGAGAGTAATCTGACGAATTTGGCTTCACAAGGTTATCGGTATTATCGGGATATAGAAAAATACGGTAAGCGTAATCCTTTTTCACAGCAATATAATCTGAATATCGGTAAAGGTACCGAAAAGAACACTTTTAATGCGTCTGTTTCCTATCGTAACAATCAGCTGGAGGATAAGTATTCAGAGAATAGAACCATTGGCATCAATTTGCAGAATTCTACGAAGATGACTTCTTGGCTTACCTTGGATGTAGGTACATATTTGAACTATGGGAAAGGTACTATGCAGTCATTTAACCTTTTCTCACCGGGATATACTTATATGCCGTACAATGGGCTGGTAAATGGTGACGGTACGTATTACACCAATACAGAAGAGGAACGTTATAGCTTGTACAACTTGAATTTGCTGCATAACAACGGATTGTACAATCTGGATATTACTCCTTTAGATGAAATAAAAATGAACCAGACTAAGAACCGTGATTTCAGCAATCGAACATTTGCTCGTTTGACATTCAAATTTACCGACTGGTTGAAGTATACAGCTTCTTTTCAGTATGAATATGCGGAATATAAGACAGAACAACTGAAAAGCAAGGACTCTTACGAAGTACGTAATAAAGTGAATACATTCTCTACTTCCAATAATGATGGAACATCCACTTTTGCCTTGCCGTATGGAAACATCTTTTTCACTTCTTCCAATACGACACATGCATATAATTTCCGTCAGCAGTTGGATTTCAATAAAACATTTGCGGATGTACATGATGTAACTATGATTTTAGGTACTGAAACACGGGAAAATAAACTGGAATATAATGATCGTACGCTTTATAATTATGACCCTCAGTTGCTTACGTATAGCTTGATTGATGCGGGAGCGTTGAGTAATTTCCGTGGACAATGGGGATATGCATCATTCGGACAGCAGAATTTTGCTTATATCCGTGAACTGATTAACCGCTATGTGTCTGTGTATAGTAACGCAGCTTATACATACGATGGAAAATATATGGTAAGCGGTAGTATTCGCTGGGATAAAACCAATCTGTTTTCTACGGGTTCCAAATATCAGAAACGTCCTATTTGGTCGGTAGGAGCAGGATGGAATATAGATAAAGAAAAGTTCTTCCATGTATCGTGGGTAAATATGCTGAAACTGCGTGCAAGCTATGGTATTGGAGGTAATATTGCTAAGAACTCTGCTCCTTATATGATTGCTTACTACAGCAACAATAATCAGGTAGGAGGTATCCAGGGAACTATTTCAAGTCGTCCAAATCCGAACTTGCGTTGGGAAAAGACCACTACATTGAATGTGGGAGTGGATTTTGCCTTGTTGGGAAATCGATTGAATGGTTCTATTGAATATTATAACAAACGAGGTACAGACTTGCTGGCTAACACGAACGGAGTTCCTACAGAAGGATGGGGATATAGCACCTACTCTATAAACAATGGGAAAATGACGAATCAGGGATTTGAATTGACCTTGTCAGGAGATGTAATTCGGAATAACGACTGGAATTGGAATATCAGCGGTGTGCTGGGCTACAATAAGAATAAGGTAACTTATATTAATGTAGAAGCTCCTGTGTCGTATTTGGTAATTGATTATCCGACGGCTTATCCTCGTGTGGGAAATCCGTACAATGCGATTTACGGATACCAGTGGGCCGGACTGAGTGAAACGGGAACTCCTCAGGTGTACGATGCCAAAGGAAATCTATACACCGATATGACTCCTCCTGAGATTGAAGATTTGGTTTATTTGGGAACTACCGTACCGGTTTACAATGGTTCTATTAATACGAATTTGCGTTGGAAGAACTGGGAACTGGCTGCTCAGTTCTTGTTTGAAGGAGGACATAAGATGCGTAATACCAATGTAGCTTTTATCTCTTCTGGTATGGGAGTAGTGAGTAAAGACATTGAGAATCGTTGGCGTGAACCGGGCGATGAGGCTTACACAGATGTGCCGCGCTATATTTCATCTGAGAGTGAATTGTACAACTATAACTACCAAAGCATGTATGCCAATTCGTCCATTAACGTGATTGATGCTACTAACTGGCGTCTAAGAAATTTGTCATTGACATACCGTATACCTGCCAGTGTGTGTCATAAACTATATTTGAAGAATGCACGTATCATGCTGGGTATGGAAAATGTATTTATGGTAGCCAAGAGCAGTAATGCCAAGTATTTGCTTGGTGGATATACGAAACCTAATTATCTGTGTGGCGTTTATCTGAATTTTTAACCTCGATTTTTGTAATATGAAACTTATGAATAGAATTATATATTTCTGTATTACATTGGCATGCTTTTTATGCAGCTCATGTAATGATTACCTGAATATTGCACCGAAAGGTAATAAGATACCTACGACTTTGGCGGATTTTGAAGCTTTATTGCGTGATCAGTATACCATCAGCAGAACGCCTGTAGAAAATGCCTTGTATTTGTTGAATGATGTATATCTGACAAATGCGAAGGTGAATACTCCGAGCTTGAGCCAGGCCAATTATATGTGGGATGAATCGGCTGACCGTATTATGCTGAATAATGCGGATGAAGGGACTTATTATGTACTTTATGGAGCTATTTCCAGTTGTAATCTGATTATCGCAAATGCACCTACAGCTACAGAAGCTACAGATGCAGAGCGAAAGGAAGTGATGGCGTATGCAAAAGTGATACGTGCACTTTGTTACGATGTGCTGGTTAATTATTATGCCGATACGTATGACAAGGCTACGGCAGCAGAGAAGCGTAGTGTACCTCTTATTACCAGTGCGGATATTGATGCTCCTTATACGCAGGTTTCTATTCAGGAAATGTATGATTTTATCATACAGGATACGAAAGAAGCCATTGAGATGGGAATTCCAGCACAATCCATGACGGCTATTCATCCGAATTTGGGAGCTGCTTATGCTTTGTTGGCTCGTGTGTACTTGCAGATGCAGAATTATGACGAGGCTTTGCGCTATGCGAACCTGGCATTGGAACAGAATAATCAGCTTTTTGACTGGAATGCATTTTATGAGGAACATCAGGCGGCAATTGATGATCCGGACAATTATGACAAAATTGTTACCCCTATGCAATATGATTACGTGGAAAATTATTATTTGCGTTATGGAGTACAGTCAAACTTTGATAGTTATGAATACAACATACCGGTAGAAAGAGCTGAACGTTTTGAAGAAGGAGATGCTCGTTTCCTTTCACGCTGGAAATTGAAGGTAGACAATAATGATACATATTACAAGGCTTTGGAGTCTGGCTTCTTCAATCATGGCGGTTTGACAACTTGTGAAGCGTATCTTATTAAAGCGGAATGCCAGGCTCGGTTAGCTCAGAACAATGATTATGCTGAATCTATGAATACTCTGAATTCCGTGCGGATAACCCGTATTCGTCCTGATAAGTATCAGCCGGCTACAGCTGCTACACTGGAGGAGGCTCTTTCTCTGATTCGTCGTACCAAAGATAATGAGTTGATATTCTCTATTGTTCCTTTTGCAGACGCCCGTCGTTTTAATCTGGAAGGTACGTATGCTAGTACTTTAATCAAAACTTATGAGGGGAAGGAATATAGTTTGAGTCCGACGTCTCATTTATGGACCATGCCTTTCCCGGCAGGAGCTCTTAATAATCCTGGAAACGGATCGATAGAACAAAATGTATCTAAATAAACATTATTATGAAAATGAAGAAAATCTCTGGTTTAGCCATTTTAGGTTTGATGATGCTGTCATGCGGCAGTCAGCCGAAAGTAGATGGCTATGTGTTGAAAGGTAATATTGAAGGCTTGCCCGACGGCACGCATGTGCAGTTGGTACCGGTAAGCCATGACAGTGAACAGCCTTTTGCCGATACGACGGTAGTTAACGGGCAATTTGTGTTTACAGGAAAAATGGAAGAGCCGAGAGCTTTTCATTTATTGGTGAAAGATGCGTATGGTTCACGTAATCTTATGTTGGAAAATGCCCAGATGGAGGTTACGGGAAAGCTGGTGGCCAAGAAGGAATCTGACGGAGGAGTTTCCTATAATCTGTCTTCTTTGTCGGTAAAGGGTTCTCCGCTGAGTGCGCGCTACGACTCATTACTTTCTGCGCGTACCTACCTGGATTCATTGTATGCACTTAATGCCCGTAAATTTGCTGCTTTTGACAGCTTGATGATGGCTGCTTATAAATCAAAGGATCAGGCGAAAATTAAGGAGCTTCGGCAGAGTGCGGATGGAAAAGCCAGGGCTGAAGCTGATAAAGTCTTTTTTGGTACTGTAGATTCACTGTATCATCAGGTAGTCATGGCAAACAAGGATTCATTCTGGGGGCCATTGATGATGATTTCGTTTACCAGCTATTTGAGTGAAGATATGAAACCTTGGTATGAAGCATTGTCTTCTGCTGCCAAGGAGTCGTACTACGGGCAGAAGGTAAAAGAAGAACTTTATCCGGCAGGTAAAGAAGGTACGGTGGTACCCGATTTCAAGGTTAAAGATAAATCAGGAAAGGAAGTAGCCCTTTCCACATTGCGACAAGGAAAAAAATATGTATTGATTGATTTTTGGGCTTCCTGGTGTAACCCGTGTCGGAAAGAGATTCCGAACCTGAAGAAGCTGTATGCACAATATAGTGAAAAAGGTTTTGAGATTGTAAGTATCTCTATCGATCAAAAGAAGGCTGACTGGGAGAAAGCTTTGAAAGAAGAGGGACTTCCCTGGCCGAACTTCCTAGATGAAACAGGAGTCGCTGCACTCTATAAGGTGAAATTTGTACCTACAATGTATCTGATTAATGCAGACGGTGTGATGGTTGGTGAAAATTTGCGAGGTGAGGCTTTGGCTGAGAAATTGAAGGAACTTTTTCAATAAGAGTCGAACGAAGCGGGAATATGATACGAAAATCCGTGTAAGGGGACTTCGAATACAGGCGGTGCATAAATCTGAACAGTCAGATTTGTGTACCGTTTTTTTATGGAATGAATAAAGGAATCCATTCAGATGTAGGGAAGGAAATCCCGGACTTTGTGCGGAAGAAAAGATAAAAAACGAGGCTGTCTCAAAATAGAGTTGAGATGGCCTCTTTTGTTTTATTTCAAATTGAA
>OHAN01000437.1_pt1 | contig 43289 bp, 30 predicted proteins | sample 1577121 | NCBI WGS metagenome assembly OHAN01 (sample SAMEA3541554, study PRJEB24748) | human gut metagenome | biome: human gut; feature: human-associated habitat; material: faeces | place: China | collected 2012 | reverse complement strand
AGGGGGACAATGTGTAAAGCCTCCTCTTTTAGAGGAGGTGGCACGCAGTGCCGGTGGAGTCACGGGCGAACAATGTTCGCCCCTACGATGCGTTTTCCAAATGATGAGGAGGCAACATCGAAAGTCCCACCCTCCAACACCTTGACATTTCCCCGGAAATCTGGTATGATACAGAAAAACACCGTTCCCTTTCAGAAAGGATCTGATCTTATGGCACAATATGTCACCCTCACAAGCGACAAGCACAAATTCACCGCACTGATCCTGTGCATCCTGGGCTTTTTCGGGCTGGGCGGACTGCACCGCTTTTATGTGGGAAAAATCGGCACAGGACTGCTCTGGCTGCTCACCGGCGGTCTCGGCGGCATCGGCACACTCGTCGACCTCATCACCATTCTGCTGGGCAGTTTCCGGGACAACACGGGGACGCCGCTGCGGCAGTGACACGCCGCCTGGCTGCCGGCTGGAGCATCGGGCTGGGACTGGGTGCAGCCGTCCTGCTGTGCCTGCATCAGCCCTTGGGACACTGGCTGGCTGTGCTGCCGCTGCCCCAGTGCCGCTTTCACCAGCTCACCGGTTTTCTCTGCCCTGCCTGCGGCAACACCCGTGCCGTGCTGGCGCTGCTGCAGGGGCATCCGCTGCGCTCCATCGGTTATAATCCTATGATCTTCACTCTGTTTGCGGCGCTGACCTGCCTGTATGCAGAGCTGGTCTGTACCGCCGTGGGAAAGCCCCGGCGCATCCTGCCACGCAGCAATGCCCTGCTGTATCTCACCGTCGGCGTTGTGCTGGGATACGATATTGTGCGGAACTTCTTTCCGGCAATCACCTTATGCAAATAAAAAGTACCGTTCTCCTTTCGGAAAGCGGTACTTTTTTCGTTCCGGCAAAGCGCCGGTCATATTTCATGGTTATGCCGTTTGGAGATCTTCAGACGGTTCATCGCACGATTCAGCGCAGCCTGGCTGTGATAATACTGCATGATGCTCTGCTTGTGGAGCAGACGCTCCTTGGCACGCTCCGCAGCCTCAGCGGCACGCTTGGCGTCGATCTCTTCCGGCAGCTCGATGGCATCGCCCAGCACCAGCACATAGTCCCGGCGCACTTCGGCAAAGCCGTCGCTGATGGCGGCATAGTGCCACTGTCCGTCCACCAGATACTTCAGTTCTCCCGGGCTGACGACCGTGACCATGGACTCGTGTCCGGGCAGAATGCCCATCAAACCATCCACTGTCGGGAACACCAGCTGTTCTGCCGGGCCAACATAAAACGGACGGTCGGATGCCAGGATCTCCAGCTGAAATGTATTCGCCATACTACATCCCTCACGATTCCTTGGATTCCTGCTTCATCGCCTCTGCCTTTGCGATCGCCTCATCAATGGTGCCTACGTTAAAGAACGCATTTTCCGGCAGTTCATCCATTGCACCCTCGACAATCATCTTAAAGCCACGGATAGTCTCACGCACCGGAACATATTTGCCCGGCAAACCGGTAAAGACCTCTGCCACGTTAAACGGCTGAGACAGGAACTTCTGGATCTTACGGGCACGATAAACTGCCAGCTTGTCGTCCTCGTCCAGTTCTTCCATACCCAGGATTGCGATAATGTCCTGCAGTTCCTTATACCGCTGCAGCAGCTCCTGTACCTTACGGGCAACACGATAGTGTTCTTCGCCGACAACATCCGGTTCCAGGATACGAGAGGTGGATTCCAGCGGATCTACCGCCGGATAGATACCCTGCTCTACGATCTTACGGGACAATACCGTGGTCGCATCCAGGTGGGCGAACGTGGTCGCCGGCGCCGGGTCGGTCAGGTCATCTGCCGGCACATAAACTGCCTGGACAGAGGTGATAGAACCATTCTTGGTCGAAGTGATTCGCTCCTGGAGTTCGCCGACTTCGTTTGCCAGAGTCGGCTGATAACCAACGGCAGACGGCATACGTCCCAGCAGCGCCGAAACCTCGGAACCTGCCTGGACATAACGGAAAATGTTGTCGATAAACAGCAGCACGTCCTGGTGCTTTTCATCACGGAAGTACTCCGCCATGGTCAGACCGGTCTGTGCCACACGCATACGGGACCCAGGCGGTTCGTTCATCTGACCGAACACCAGGGCGGTTTTTTCGATAACGCCGGACTCCTTCATTTCGTTCCACAGGTCGTTGCCCTCACGGGAACGTTCACCGACACCGGTGAAGATGGAATAGCCGCCGTGTTCCGTTGCGACGTTGTGGATCAGTTCCTGGATGAGGACGGTCTTACCAACGCCGGCGCCGCCGAACAGACCGACTTTACCGCCCTTGGCGTACGGTGCCAGCAGGTCGATGACCTTGATACCGGTTTCCAGGATCTCAACTACCGGACTCTGGTCACGGAAAGACGGTGCCGGACGGTGAATCGGCCACTTTTCGTCGGTCTTGACTTCACCGGCATCGTCAATCGCCTCACCCAGCACATTGAACATTCTGCCCAGGGTCGCTGTGCCTACCGGCACCTTAATGCAGGAACCGGTCGCAAGGACTTCCATATCCTTTGCAAAGCCCTCTGTGGAGGACAGGCTGATGCAGCGGACAATGCCGTTGCCCATATGCTGCGCAACTTCCATCACGCAGGTTTTACCGCCGTTGTCGACGGTGAGTGCATCCTTGATCATCGGAAGCTTTCCCGGGAATGCCACATCAATGACAGGTCCTAAAACCTGCACGATTTTCCCTTTTTCCATATCATCATTCCTTTCCGGACGGCGGCGGCAGAACTCCGCCGCTGCCAAGCCTTCCAATTCATATTACTCGGTGCAGCGCCTCACATTTCTGCGGAGTTTGCACCGCTGACGATCTCTGTGATCTCCTGGGTGATCGCTGCTTGTCTCGCCCGGTTATACTGGAGCGACAGATTTTGCAGCATATCCTTTGCGCTGGTGGTGGCGGAGTCCATTGCGGACATTCTCGCCTGCTGTTCGCTGCAGAACGACTCTACCATTGCGCCATAGATCATGCCCTTCATAAAGTTCGGGGTCAGATGTTCCATAACGATGTTAGGGCTGGGAGAGAACACAGCCTCGTGGTGCCGTGTTATTTCACCCTCGCTCTGTACGAAATGCTCTGCATCCAGCGGCAGGAGCTGTAGGATCTTCGGTTCAAAGGTAATGGACGAAACCATATCGGTATAGATGATATACACATCATCCAGATCACCGTCATCAAACGCTTTCAGCATCTGTTCCGCAATGCGGCGGGAACGATAGAGGGTCGGGTTCTGGGTGGTATAGATAAACTCGGTATCCACGTCCAGTTCTCCGGCTCTGGCACGGCGCTGAAAGTACATTCTTCCCACCTGTCCCATGACGTACAGATGGCTCTGCTTGTGTGCCGCCATCTTCTCTTCCGTCAGCTTGATGATGTTGTGGTTATAGGAGCCGCACATACCCTTGTCTGCTGTAATGACAATATAGCCGACCTTTCGATCTTCGGGCTTGATCTCTTCCCGGCGGTCGAAATACCGCATATCGATGTCCTCCGGCGCACGGGAAAGAATACTCCGCATCGCATACAGCAGCTTATTGAAATAGGGCTGTGTTGCCGCAAGATCCTTCTTTGCCTTTTTCAGCTTTGAGGAGGAGATCAGATACATGGCGTTGGTGATCTTCATAATGTCGTTGATGCTCTTGATCCGGTCACGGATCTCACGCATATTGCCCATTTTAGTTCACCTGCTTTTTATAGGTACGTACCAGTTCCAGAAGCTTTTCTCTGGATTCATCCGAAAGCTTTCCGGTCTCGTTGATTTCCTTTACGATGGCTGCGCCGTTTGCCTCAACGTAGTTCATCAGACCCTCACGGAACGACCGCAGGTCTGCCAGAGCCACATCGTCCAGCAGTCCGTTGGATGCCGCAGAAAGGATCACAACTTCTTTCCACATTGCCAGCGGATGATACAGCGGCTGTTTCAGCAGTTCCATCAGCACATGGCCGTGATCCAGCATTGCCTGTGTTGCCGGGTCCAGATCCGAGCTAAACTGGGTGAACACTTCCATTTCACGGAACTGTGCCAGATCCACACGCATCTGACCGGACGCCTTTTTCATCGCCTTGGTCTGTGCGGCGCCGCCGACACGGGATACGGACAGACCGACGTTGACTGCCGGACGCATACCGGCGTTGAACAACTCGCTCTCCAGGAAGATCTGACCGTCTGTGATAGAGATAACATTGGTCGGGATATAAGCGGAGATATCGCCTGCCTGGGTCTCGATGATGGGCAGTGCGGTGATAGAACCGCCGCCGTGCGCATCGTCCAGACGGCAAGAGCGCTCCAGCAGACGGGAGTGCAGATAGAATACGTCACCCGGATAAGCTTCACGCCCAGGCGGACGGTGGAGCAGCAGGGACATTGCACGGTATGCCACAGCGTGCTTGGAAAGATCATCGTATACGATCAGCACGTCCTTGCCCTGGCTCATGAAATATTCTGCGATTGCCGTGCCGGCATACGGTGCGATATACTGTACCGGAGCCGGTTCGCTGGCGGATGCGGATACTACAATGGAATAGTCCATTGCGCCGTTTTTCTTCAAGGTAGAAACGATCTTTGCCACGGTAGAGGACTTCTGTCCGATCGCAACGTAAATACAGATCACATTCTGACCCTTCTGGTTAATGATGGTATCCACTGCGATCGACGTCTTACCTGTCTGACGGTCGCCGATAATCAGCTCACGCTGACCACGGCCGATCGGGAACATCGAGTCGATGGAAAGGATACCTGTCTGCAGCGGCACGTTGACCGATTTCCGGTATGCAACGCCCGGTGCCTCATGCTCAATGGGGAAATAGTCCTCTGCCTCCAGCGGATCACCGCCGTCGATCGGGTTGCCCAGTGCGCCGACAACTCTGCCGATCATTTTCTGGGTCACGCCGATGCCGGCACGCTTGCCGGTACGTACAACAGAAGTCCCTTCTGTAATGCCATAGTCGCTGCCCAGCAGAACGACGCCAATGGTCTTTGTCTCCAGGTTCTGGACAATGCCCCGAACACCTGTTTCAAATTCTACCAGCTCGCCGTACATAGCGTGCTGCATACCGAATACCGTTGCGATACCGTCACCCACACGAACGACTGTACCGGTTTCCTGCACGCCGGACTTCCGGTCGAAGTCCTCGATCTCGCTTTTCAAGACCGATATGATCTCACTTGCATTCATGGTACTCATGTCTTACCCTCACCTCCGTATCAGGCTCTTGCGCATATTGCGGATGGATGCACGCATACTCCGATCGTACTCGTCATCCCCGATATGCAGCACAAAGCCGCCCAGCAGCGCCGGATTCTGTTTCAGCTCCAGCTGAACCTCCGGCTCGCCGGTTTTTGCGCAGATCATCTTTTTCATCGCTGCGAGCTGCGCCTCTGTCAGCGGTGTTACATATTCCAGCACGGCGTGCGCACAATGGCGCTGCTGCCGTTCCAGTGCTTGATACTCTGAAAAAATATCCAGTATGCTGTCGATCTGACCGTTTTGGCAGACAACCTTCAGAAAGGTGCGCAGCGACGCCGGAAAGATCCGGTCGATCACCGCAAACTTTTCCGCCTCGGGAATCGTCGGGTTGCTCAGGGCATCCGTCAGCTGGGGGCAGTTCTGAAAGGTTGTCTGTGCATCCGCCACGTCGGCTGACGTCTTTGCAAGCGTCAGCAGCACATTCGCATAGGATGTCACTGCACCATTCATTTTTCTGCTCCTTCCTCAGACAGGAACGCATTCACCAGATCCCGGTTGGTCTGGTCGTCCACCTTCTGTTCCATCAGCTTGGATGCTGCTGCCAGCGCCAGATCGGCGATCTCGCCCTGAACGCCGTCCAGTGTCTGCCGGCGCTCCCGCTCGATCTCCTTCTGTGCCTCTTTGAGGAGCGTATCTGCCTGCTGCTGTGCCTTGGCTGTGATCTCGCTGCCCTGGGCGTGTGCATTCTGTTCTGCGGTGGCAATGATCTGTTTTGCCTCCTGCTTTGCACCGTTCAGCGTCTCCTCATAGTCGCTTCTGAGCTTTTCGGCCTCTGCCGCCTTCTGCTTTGCCTGGTCCATATCTGCCTGCACCATCTGCGCACGCTTTTCCAGCATAGCGCCGACTCTGCCAAACAGGAATTTTTTCAGAAAGAAAAACAGCACGAGGATATTGATGACGGAAAACACAATGGTCCAAATATCAAAATCTAGCATATCCACTCTCACAGCTTTCTCATGAAAGCTGCGCTCCTTTCTCTCAGATTCTGAGAGCCTTTCCAGGCTCTGAAAGCAGACCCGAAGGGTCTTACTTCATAATTACCATCAGCAGTGCTACAACGAAACCGTAAATAGCGGTTGCCTCTGCCAGCGCACAGCCCAGCAGCAGCGCCTTGTTGATCGCACCGGCAGCCTCCGGCTGTCTTGCGATGGCCTCTGCCGCCTTGGATGTTGCGATGCCGATACCAAAACCTGCACCGATACCTGTCAATACTGCAATACCTGCTCCGATCATAGCGGAACGCTCCTTTCTGTGGCTGCCGAATTCAAGACTGCACCGCACAAGCCCTGTGCGGCATTGTCCTTATGCTCTCTGCAATTTCGGCACTTTTTCCTCTTCTTCGACTTCCATGCCCTCTGCCATGAACAGTGATGTCAGGAATACGAATACGTATGCCTGGATCAGTCCATCGAACACATCGAAGTACATACTGAACACCATCGGCACAATCAGTCCGCAGACGTGTTCGATCAGCTGCATGACAACGAATGCACCCAGCACATTACCAAACAGTCGCATACACAGCGACAGCGGACGGATCGCAAGCTCCATCACATTCAGCGGCGTCAAAAGCGCCATCGGCTTGGTAAAGGATTTCAAGAAACCCTTGATACCGCCCTGCGCCCGGAATGTGGAGACCTCGATCAGTACGATGCTCATGACTGCGAGCGCCACCGTGACATTGATGTCCTTCGTGGGCGGTTTCATGCCGAAACCGAACATACCGATCATATTGGCGATACCCAGATAGATAATCACCGTGCTGAGGTACGGTACATAGCGCTTTCCGGCTTTGCCCATGTTGCCCACAAAGAAATCGGTGAGCCATGTGACTGCCATTTCCAGGAACGCCTGCCGTTTTCCGGGAACGATCTTGAGATCTCGTGTCAAAATCAGTACCAGCACCATGATGATCGCCATAATGAACCAGGTCATCACAACAGACTCGCTGATGTGGATCGGTCCGAGCAGCGGCACATCAAAGGGACTCTCCCAGAGGATCTTGTTTTGCAGCTGTTCCTGCAGTTCTTCACCCATTGCATCCACCACCTTTTCCTGTTCCGTTTTCCGGCATCTGAAAAAGGAATTCTTCTGCGGAATTCCGCAGGTTTTCCTCTCTTTTCCAATCTGCCGGAAATGCGGAAAATCAACAGTGTGTTTAGCACCGTTTTCTTTATTATAGGACGATTTTTTCAAAAAGTCAATCTATTTTCATGACGATTTCCGCTTGTTTCTTTTCTACTTTTGTTGCACATTTCACAAATCGGCGACACTTTCCAGAAAAATGATAAGTATTCGTCTCCCCGGACTGCCGATTTTTAAGCAGAAACGCATTTTTACAATGTATTTTGCCGGAATTTCCGCCGATTCCAGCAGTTTTCACAAATTTTACTTTGCGAAACCTTTTTTTCTTGTGCCTGCAAAAAAACGCCGTATCTGCATTCACAGACACGGCGTTTTTTCAGCTTATTTTACATATTACAGGGCAAAGCCCCGCTGTCTTTTTACAGGAAAGTCACCTGTTGTTTAAGCAATATCGTTGTTCGGCAGAGCCACGATCAGACGAACCAGGAACTTCACCAGGATCACAGAGTCGGTGCCGTCCACAGCGCCGTCTGCATTCACGTCTGCATTTGCACGCTGTGCCTCGTTTGCGCTGACCTGTCCGGAAAGGATCTTGTTCAGCAGAACGACGTCGCAGATGTTGATGCTGCCGTCCTGGTTCACATCACCGAAGATGGTAGCCGGACGAATGTCGTTGGAGATGAATGTGATCGTTGTGGTAGTTGTTGTTGTGGTGGTGGTGGTCGTAGTGGTAGTGGTAGTCGTCGTTGTGGTGGTTGTCGTGGTGGTTGTGGTTGCAGATGTTGTGGTAGTTGTCTCGGTGGTTGCAGTGGTAGGTGCAGGTGTTGTAGTAGTGGATTCCACATTAGTTGTAGAAGTTGTGGTTTCCGGAGTGGTTGTGGTGGATGCAGTGGTTGTCGTGGTCGGCTCCGGTGTGGTAGTGGTTGTTGTGGTGGTGGTGGTAGTCGTTGTTGTGGTAGTTGTAGTAGTGGTGGTTGTTGTAGTTGCAGATGTTGTCGTAGTCGTCGGCTGTTCGCTTGTGGTAGTTACGATCGGGCCTTCGTGGCCAGTACCGGAAATGGTGAATACTACCTTGACTTCCTGGGTAATGGTTGTCTTGCCCGGCAGATCCTTGATCTTGGTGGACCAGTCATCGTGCAGGTACAGACGTGTTACGCCGGCAGAGCCTTCTTCATAATAGCGTGTGTTGATGGACTTTGCGCCAACGGTGTAATCTGCCAGCTTTTCGCCGTCGATCCATACTTCATCCAGAGAAACCTTGAGGTCTTCGAATGTATCAGTGGTGAAGTTTTCGGTTTCGCCGTCCGGAGCGATCACAACTGCCAGGAACTGTACGGTATTCGTACCGCCGCCTCCGGTAACATCCCAGGAAACGGTATAAGTGCCGTCGCCGGTGATGGGTGTGATTGCTGCGCCTTCGTTTTCGCCGGCAGTCCAGTTCTGATCTGCGCCCAGTCCGCCGATGAAGTATGCCTTACCGATTGCGTCACCCTCCGGTACGCTGGATGTGACAGTGGTAGTGGAGGTTTCAGAAGTGGTTGTTGCGGTGGTGGTCTGTGTGGTCTCGGTGGTCTGACCCGGATTGTCGTCTACATAGAAGTAGTCATCGAAGATCACGGTAACAGAGCTCATATCGACGGTCACCTTGTCACCGGTTGCGCCGGACCATGTCCACCAGTTCTGGAGCTTCAGATAATCCATCTCCAGAGTACCAGTCACACTGCTGGTAACATTGCCGTCGTCGTCCTTTTCCAGAACATATTCGTGAGAACCTACGGGAACATCAAAGGTAGAAGTGGTTTCCTTCGGTCCGATGCTGTTGTCCAGGTATGCCCACTGGCTTTCGCCGTTTTCATCAGTCACGTTAAAGCTCATGTTGATGTCGCCGCTGCACTCGGAGGAGTTCTTTGCAGAGGTCATCTTATAATCTACGACAACAGAGCTTACGTGTACGCCCAGTTCCTTGTACGGCTTCAGATCCACATTCAGATATGGCTTGCCGTCCTTATCGGTTTCGGTGATGTCGCTTGCCTGGAATGTGACACGGTCGGTCTTCTGCTTGCCCGGATCTACATTTCCGCCGCTTGCAATGTCGGTGAAGATGCTCTTCAGGCTTTCGTCATACCAGCTCATGTTCTTGCGGCTGAACAGGCAGATCGTGCCGGAGTCGGAGTCGTCCCATGCGATGGGGCAGATGCCGTCCATCTTGTACGCAGTGGAAGTGATGGTCTGATAGAAAGTCTTGATGGACTCTTCGTCCTTGTTGTAGGCGGTCTTGTTTACGCCGTACTTGTCGGCATTGCAGACGCCGTATTCGCCGATGACAACGCCGTAGCCGTTATCGGTGAACTTGGACTTCAGTTCGCCGAAGTCCTTTTCTACCTTGGTCAGATCTGCGGCAGTACCCCATGTCTCCCGGTGACCCCAGGAAGAAGTGGTATCAGCTACGCAGAAGGTAGACGGTTCATAATAGTGTACGGAAACTGCCAGCATATTGGAGTCGTCCTTCGGCATGGAGAAGCTGCTGGACAGTGCCTTTGCGGTGTTGTTGTTGTCTGCCGGGCAGATCAGCAGGCGATCCTTGTTGTTGCCGCCGGTTGCACGGACGGTATCTACAAATGCCTGGTTATAGGTCATGGCATCGCTGGTAGAGAAGTTGACTTCGTTCATGCCCTCGAATACCAGATGCTCGTCATAGCCCTCGAAATAAGTAGCAATCTGTGTCCACAGCTTTTCAAAGGTACCGATCTTGGAGGTATCCTTTTCCCAGTCCTCGTCGTGGTGGGTGTTGATGACTGCATACATATCGTTGTCGATGCAGTAGTCTACCACTTCCTTGACTCTTGCCAGGTACGCATCGCCTACCGTGCCGTCAAAGCTGTTCATATTTGCTGCGCCGGACTTTCCGGTCATATCCCACCAGGTGACAGGGATACGGACGGTGTTGAAGCCAGCCTTCTTGACTTCTTTGATCATGTTCTCTGTGGTAACCACGTTGCCCCAGGCGGTCTCGATCTTGCTGGGTGTCAGAGAGCTGTCCCAGGTGTTGGTGGAATCCAGGGCGTTGCCCAGGTTCCAGCCCAGGCCCATATCCTCGACCAGTTCCACAGCGGTCTTGTCTGCTGCGGATGCAACAGAAGTACCCAGAGACAGTGCAGTGGTCATGGACAGCCCGATTGCTGCAGCCGTCATGGTGCTGAGCAGTTTCTTCATAAACTTCATGTTATCGAACTCCTTCGTTTTTCGTGCGGCGCAGCCGGCAGCCCTCTGCTGCCGCTGCGGCATCACCTTATCCACCTCATTCTACCACCTTTTGTGCAAGCTGTCAAGAGATTTTCGCCAATCACAGGGGTGGTTTTAGTGCAAACCGTTAAAATGCACAAATCGTGTTTCATAGAATTGTACAGAATGTTTATGTGCCGCCGGGCGCTTTCCCATAAAAAATCACCCCGGAAACCGGAAAACCGGCTTTCGGGGTGAAGTGCTGTTTTGTCAGCGGCTGCACAGATCGTGCAAACGCAGCGTCTTATTCGTGTGCATTGCCCAGGAATGCAGCGCCGATGATGCCGGCATCGTTGCCCAGCTGGGCGATCACGATCTCGGTATTCTTTGCGGAGTCACGGGTGTAGACTTCCTTCTTGACAATTTCCTTCATGGGAACCAGCAGCGGATCGCCCTCGTTGCAGACGCCGCCGCCGATGCACAGGATATCCGGCTGGAAGATGTTGATGGTGTTGGTGATGCCGGCTGCCAGGTACTTGATGTAGTCGTCTACTACCTGCTTTGCAGTTGCATCGCCGGCACGCATATAGTTGAATGCGGTCCGTGCAGAAATGCGCTCTTCGTCCTTCATGGCGCTGTCCGGATTTGCTGCCAGCGCCTCCTTGGTCATGCGCACCAGACCGGTAGCGGAAGAGTATACCTCAAAGCAGCCCTTTCTGCCGCAGGTACACTGCGGACCGTCTACAGAGATCACGGTGTGACCCACTTCTGCGCCGCCGAAATTGGAGCCGCTGTAGATCTTGCCGTCAATCACGATACCAGCGCCTACGCCGGTACCCAGGGTGATGCAGACTGCATTCTTTGCGCCCTTTGCTGCGCCGGCAACATATTCACCGTATGCAGCAGCGTTGGCGTCGTTTTCAATAAAGGTAGGCTTGCCCAGGGCAGTTTCCAGGTACTTTACCATAGGGGTGTTGTGGAATCCCAGGTTGTTGGAATATTCGATCACGCCGGTGGCGCTGTTTGCAACGCCCGGTGTGCCGACGCCGATCCACTCGATGTCAGCCATGGTCAGACCAGCCTGTTCTGCTGCCTCCTTGGAAACCTTCGCCATATCTGCGGCGATCTCCTCTTCCGGACGGGGCAGGTTTGTCTTGACGCTTGCCTTCGCCAGGATCTCATAGCTCTCGTTGACCACGCCGGCAACAATGTTTGTGCCGCCCAGGTCGATACCAATGTAATACTTCATTTCGTTTCCTCCTAAATATTCAAATCCATTGTATGGAATTGTTAACCTAACTTTTCTTCCACGCCGGTGACAATATACCGGAATCCGCTGCCCTTTACGCTGTATGCGCCCAGACCGGCAGGCAGCAAGACGCTGTCACCCTTTTTCATGGGATAGCTGCCGGATGCTGTTTCCAGCACCGCCTCGCCGTCCAACGCCAGCAGGTGGCGGAACGTCTCTGTCCCCACGGTGAAATGCACTTTGCCGGAAACCTCTACCACGTCCGAGATAAAGTACTTGCAGGACTCCAGTCGGCGGACACTGCCGCCGTCAACCGGCTGTGCCGGATACTGAGCGGTCGGTGCGATGGGGCTGAGGTTCGTCACATCCAGCGCCTTTTCGATGTGCAGCGGACGCAGCTTGCCGTCTGCGCCACGTCTGCCATAGTCATAGACCCGATAGGTGGTGTTGGAGTTCTGCTGGATCTCCGCCAGCAGGATGCCTGCGCCGATGGCGTGGAGCGTGCCGGACGGGATAAAGTACAGCTCGCCCGGCTTGACCTCTACCCGATTCAGGATCTCGGTCAGGGTCTGCTCCTGGATGCGCTTTGCAAACTCCTCTTTGGAGACCGCACGGTTCAGCCCGTAATACAGCGCAGCGCCCGGTGCAGCATCCATGATATACCACATCTCTGTCTTGCCCGGCTCGCCTTCTACCCGCATGGCATAGTCGTCATCCGGATGCACCTGGATGGACAGGTCCTGCTTGGCGTCGATCAGCTTAATCAGTACCGGAACAGTGGTGCAGCCGGCGCAGTTTGTGCCGAGAAAACCAGTGCCGTGTTCGTCCAGGTATTCCCGGAGGTCCTTTCCGGCATCTGCCCCGGTGGTCAGAATGCTGCTGCCGTCCTTATGGCAGGCAAGCTCCCAGCTTTCGGCGATCTTGTCGGCATCGCTTTTCTTGCCGTATTCTTCCCGGAGTCGGTTTCCGCCCCAGAGATAGTCCTTGCAGATCCCCTGCAAAAAAATCGGTTCTGTCATAGTGGTTCCTTTCTAAAATTCCTGCAGTCCGAACTGTTTCCGGAATTCGTCCATGCTGCCGGCATAGACGTTCAGATCAATATGGGTCTGATAGCCGTCATAGCCCTGCAGTTCTCCGTCGTCCGTATACTGCCAGAATGTCCAGTCGAAATAAGGTTTATAATAATAGTTGCTGATCCAGATGGGATACTCGTCCGCAAAGCTTTTGATATAGGTGCGGTAGGTGTTGGGGGCTGCATAGAGAATGGGCTTTACCCCGTAGTGTTCTTCCAGCAGCTCCAGCATTTCCCGGATATTCTCCTTTGCAGTATCTGTATCCGGCATCACGCCGCCCAGGGACTCATAGAGTTCCACGTCGATCACCGGCGGCAGGGTGTTTTCCGTCACCGGGACGGTCTGGATGAAGTTTTCCGCCTGCGCCCTGCCGCTGTCCTCGAACCGGAAAAAGTGATATGCGCCCACATAGATCTGCGCCGACTGCGCCGTTTCCCAGTTCTGGGCGAACTGGCTGTCGTTGTGGTCGATGCCCTCGGTGGCTTTGATAAAGCAGAAGTCCACGCCCTGGGATGCCAGCACATCCCAGTCGATGTTCCCCTGGTAGTAGGACAAATCGACCCCTCGCACCGGATAATCCTGCTTGCTGGGCACATCTGCCGCCTGCCGTCCGGTACTGGTGAGATAGATGTGCAGCAGCCGTCTGCCGCCCACAAAGGCGAACACCAACCCCGCAAGCACCAGCAGGGTCATGATCCAGCGGAAAACGTATTTTCCGTAATGTTTTCTTCTCACGAGGCAATATCACCCATTACAATGCCACGTCCATCGGTGCAGAAATAAACTCTGCCGTAGACATTGCTGTCCCCGGTGATGTACTTGGGGTTCAGATTGCCGAACTTGTGCTGGTCATCGTTGATCCGGAGCCAGGTCTTGCCCTTGTCCTCGGATTTGTAGATGCCGTAGCCGTTTTCGCCGTCATCGCCCTCTGCGTAAACTACTGGATAGCTGTTGTCCTTTTTACCTTTTCCGAAACCAATGCTGTCTACCGTGGGCAGGGTCTTTACGGTCTGGAAGCTTTCGCCACCGTCCTCGGTGTACATAATCATGGTGCTGCTGGAGATCCAGACGTTGCCCTCCTGTCCGAACACGGTCACCGGCTCTGCGGCATCTGCCACCATCTGCCCGGTGGACTCGAAGGTCACGCCGCCGTCCTTGGACACGTAGAACAGTCCGTCACAGGTGGCGTAGAACACCTTGGGGTTCACCCGGTCTGCGGCGATCTTGGCGTTAAAGCCCAGACCCTCTACATAATACCAGGTCTCGCCCAGGTCAGTGGTCACATAGGGCTTTCCGGAGACGCTGTTCGGCACCCAGATGGTGGAGCTGCCGTCTGCGGACATTGCCACCTGTCCCCCGGTCGCCGGGTCGGGCTTATGCTTTACGGTCTCCCAGGTTGCGCCGCCGTCTGTGGTGAAATTGATGGTGGTGGTCTTTTCCTCGCTGAGGTATACCGCCGTGTTGGGATTCTGGAACGCCACGTCCAGATCGGTGGGCTTGCCGTTCTTCATAAAGTGGGCATCGTCCGGGCATTTCGTCACGTCCTCATGGGCAAAACCGGTCAGATCTCCCATGATGGAATACAGCTGGGGCGAATTGTCCTTGCTGGGCGGTGCCAGCATCTTGAACACTGCCGTTTCTTCCAGCCCGTAAGCATCAAAGGCAATGGTCACCGGCTCTGTGCCGATCTTGGTCATATTCTCCGTGGAATAGATGGTCGCACCGGTGCCGTACATCACTTCATCCGAATTGAACGGGTTGATGTTCACATCTGCCACCCACCAGCCGGTTTTCGCCTGGTTCTCGCCTCTGCCCCAGTCCAGCCACGCCGCCCGGGAGGTGTCCATCTGGTAGTTGTTTTCCTTGGTGTTTAAGTTGAACAGACCGCTCCAGGTCTTGCCGCCGTCTGTGGTATAGTACAGGTTGTCACCGTTGTCCGACCACCAGCCCAGGGTGGAGACCACCACGGCATCCGGGTTCTGGGCATCTACCGAGATGCCGCCGAATCCACCCTGTCTACCGTCGCCCAGGTCAGGCGTGATGTCCGTGAAACTGTCTGCCTTGGTATCGTACACACAGACTGCGCCGGCAGTGGGAGACAGGTTCGGACCGCAGTTGTCGGAATATGCCAGATACAGCTTGCCGTCCGCAGAAAACGATGCGTGCAGGGGATACATTCCCGGTTCGTTTGCCGCCAGCGCCGTCCAGCTTTCGCCGCCGTCTGTACTTTTATAGATACAGGTGCCGTCTGTCATGGCTGCACCCACGTACATATCTGTCGAAGCCGGGTCAAATGTCACCCAGAGAATGCCGATGCTGTTGCTCTCCTGCTTATAGTTGCCCTTTACCGGGAACGAAGTGACCTCTTCCCAGTTCTTGCCGTAGTCAGAGGTTTTCCACAGACCACTGTCACGGCTGCCGAACCAGACCTCCTTGTTGTCGTTGGGATTGACGCACATCCGCTCGCCGCAGCCACGTCCGGACTGGTTGCCGCCGCAGCTGAACGGCGCATCAAAGCGTGTCCAGGTCTCGCCGTAGTCGTCCGAGGCAAACAGCGCCGCATCGTCACTCATATAAGTACCGCCGGCAAAATACACCCGGTTCGGTTCTACCGGGTCGGTCGCCATGCTTTCGATGCCGATATAGCCCCACTCGTCTGCGCCCAGAAAATCGGTGAGCGGCACCCAGTCGGTGTCCTTTTTCCGGCGGTACAGTCCGCCGATATCGGTACGGGCATAGACCAGACCCTCTTCCTTGGGGTTATACTCCATGCCGGTGACATAACCGCCGCCGCCGATGGCAACATTGCTCCAGGTATAAGTTTGGGCGCTGCCCGAAGTACAGCCGGTGCCGATGCCGCAGAGCATGGCGCCGCTCAGCAATACTGCCGTAAGCCGTCCTCGCTTTTTCATGTGTGTGTCCTCCGTATTCCATTGCAGGGAGACTGCAAAAATTTCCTACTTTCTATAATAACCGAAAACGGCGGATTAGTCAATATCTCTTTTCAATTTTTAAGGTGCAAATTAAAAAACGATTATTATCTAAATTGAATGAAATTCGACAAAAAATCATATTGACAAATGTTTTTCCTTGTTTTATAATAAAAATATACAATTTAACCATATTATTAAACACAGAAACGCAATTACGTGTCCTCATGGCATGAATAGAGTTGCAGCAAAGCCATCCTATTCAGAGTTTACTTTAATATACAAAAAATATTCACCTTATTACATCTGACCATCGCCGAAATCCTGTATCATAATACTATGTTTTCAAAGGAGGTTATCTATATGAAAAAGAAACATTTTGCTGTTTTAACCTTTGCCCTTTGTTTTTCCGTTCTTTCAACTGCTTGTGGAACATCGAAAAACAGCGCTGAATCCACGCAGACACAAAAGGGACTTGTCCTTACAGTCTCCAGCACAGCCGATTTTGTCGATCAAGCCACAACTTTACAAGAGCTAATCGACTCTTCAGACATTGTTGCAAAAGTTAACGTCCAAAAAGTTGATTCCTGTGTTTACAAAGGCACTGATTCTGTTGTTACTTCTATTACCCCAGAAATTTTGGAGATATATAAAGGCACCTATAATGGCGAGACTTTCGATATGTACGGTGGGTATATTAGCTGCGCAGAGTATCAAAACGCACCCATTTTTCAAGAGAACGATGACGCTCTGCCTTTCGATACATCAAGTTATTCTGAATCTGAAATCAATAACGCACAACTTTACTGGGACTGGTACAACGTATATATTCCAAGCGCCGGAGACACACTTCTTTACTTCGGCAAAGTAAGTGACAACAACAACTTTTTCCTTACGAATGCTTATCAAGGACTATTTCATTTAGAAGATGGGAACTGGACAAATCAGGCTTTAATCACTGGTTCACAAACGCAGCAAGAACTGCTCGTCACAGACCTGTTGAACATTTCCGGTTCGTCTGCTGTGGAATCCCCTCAAACCGGAATATCAAAAACAATTGATGCAATTACGTACACCTATCCCGGCAGCGATTACGATACTATGATTTCCATTCCAGAAAGCGCACTCACAGAAGCAATACAAAAAAATATTTCTGATGCAGAATAACAGCAAGAGCGGCAATGCAGCGACATTGTCGCTCTGTTTATTTATCCCCACACCACCGGCAGCGGCGTATCTGCATGGTCACCGATGTGCTTTTCCATCCAGACCATATGATACCACCGCCCGAACTTATAGCCGCACTGGTGGAATTCGCCCACCATCCGGTAGCCCAGCTTTTCATGGAACCGGATGCTGTCCCGTGTCAGATAGGGGTCGCTTTCGCCCATAGGGCAGGCGATGCAGGCGTTCATATTGAGGAAATGCCGCCGCCGCAGTTCCTGTTCCAGGGCATCGTGGAGCAGTCTGCCGATGCCACGGCGTTTCTGGTGCTGTTCCACATAGATGGAAGTCTCCACCGACCAGTCATAGGCAGCACGGTCGTGAAATTTTCCGGCGTAGGCATAGCCCACCGGCACGCCGTCCTGCTCTGCCACCAGATAGGGGTATTTTTTTAAGGTATCCGCAATGCGGCAGGCAAATTCCGTCTCGGTGGGAACGTCGTATTCAAAGGTGATGGCAGTCTGTGCCACATAGGGCGCATAAATGGCAAGCAGTGCCGGGGCATCTGCCGGAACTGCCGGGCGTATCTGTATGGACATGATGAGTCCTCCTTTGGTGATACTCTGTCTAGGGTACACCTTTTGAGACGGATTGTCAAGACTTTTGGCGCAAAACAGCCCCCAGCGGTGCAAATTCCGCTGAGGGCTGTTTTATTATGTGAAATTGCTTACACTTTCAAAGAAATGCGTTTTAGTTCTTCATCTCGAAGTGTTCGCCCAGGATATCCTTGTTTGCGTCCAGAATCGGCTGGATGCACTCTGCCACGAATTCCTCGGTCTGCTGTTCGCTGCGGCCGGTAAAATTCTCCGGTTTCAGAATCTTGTCCAGGTCTTCCTTGGTAATCATGAACGCCGGGTCTGCCAGGAGCATATCGCACAGGTCGTTATCCAGACCCTCTTCCTTGACGTGCTTGCCGGCAACCATGGAATAGGTGCGGATCTTCTCATGGAGTTCCTGGCGGTTGCCGCCTTTTTCCACTGCGTCCATCATGATGTTTTCGGTTGCCATAAACGGCAGTTCACGCATGATGCGCTGACGAATCATCTTCGGATAAACCACCAGACCGTCGGTGACGTTCAGCATGATGTTCAGAATCGCATCCACTGCCAGGAATGCCTCCGGAACAGAAACACGCTTGTTTGCGGAGTCATCCAGAGTACGTTCAAACCACTGGGTACCTGCGGTGAATGCCGGGTTCAGACTGTCGATCATCACGTAGCGTGCCAGAGAAGTGATACGCTCACAGCGCATGGGGTTGCGCTTGTATGCCATTGCAGAAGAGCCGATCTGGGTCTTTTCAAACGGCTCTTCCATCTCCTTGAAGCTCTGGAGCAGACGCATATCGTTGGAGAACTTGCTGCAGGACTGTGCAATGCCGCTGAGGGTTGCCAGAATCTGAGAGTCGATCTTTCTGGAATAGGTCTGACCGGAAACCGGAACGACACCGTCAAAGCCCATTTCCTTGGCGATCTTCGCCTCCAGCTCCTTGACCTTATCGGTATCACCCTTGAACAGCTCCATAAAGGATGCCTGTGTGCCGGTAGTACCCTTGGAACCCAGCAGCTTCAGATTTGCAATACGGTATTCCAGTTCGTTGAAGTCCATGAGCAGCTCGTTCATCCACAGGGTAGCACGCTTGCCCACTGTGGTCAGCTGTGCCGGCTGGAGGTGGGTATATGCCAGCGCCGGCATTGCCTTGTATTCCAGGGCAAAACGGGACAGGTTCGCCAGAACGTTGATCATCTTCCGGCGCACGATCTCCAGCGCATCACGCATGATGATGATGTCGGTGTTGTCGCCCACATAGCAGGAAGTTGCACCCAGGTGGATGATGCCGGCAGCCTTCGGGCATACCTGGCCGTAAGCGTACACGTGGGACATGACATCGTGGCGGCGGCGCTTTTCCTCTGCCTCGGCAACGTCATAGTCGATGTTGTCGATGTTTGCCTCCAGTTCGTCCACCTGCTCCTGTGTCACCGGCAGACCCAGCTCCATCTCTGCACGTGCCAGAGCCACCCAGAGACGGCGCCAGGTGGAAAACTTCTTGTCTGCGGAGAAAACGTGCTGCATCTCTTCGCTGGCATAGCGGGTGCAGAACGGGCTTTCATAACTTGTGGTATTACGCATATTTTTGTACCTCTTTCTTTTGGAATCCGTTGACGGAATCGTTTCTTGTCCTATTATAGCATATTTCGGCAGGATTGGCAAGAGGGCGAAAAAACCGCCCCGACAGGAATCCCCTGCCGAGACGGTCTTTCACGATGCTGGAGACAACTCACACGGAAAATGTGTGCCTTATCCGGTCGTTACGTTTTACTTTTTTCTGCGCTTTTTGCCTGTCACGAGCGCTGCAGCCAGTGCAGCGCCTGCCGGGATCAGAAGTGCCGGAAGTGCCTCGCCGGTCTTTGGCGTTGAGGAGACTCTTGTGCTACCGGAGGACGAACCGGAACTGCTGCCGCTGCTGTTGCTGCGGGTAGTAGTCGTCGTCTGGCTGCTGCCGGCAGTGGTGGATGCAGAATCACTGCTGTCCGTGCCGGTGCCGTCGGTTGTCACCAGGGTTGCCGTTGTGGTCGGCGTATGCTCTCCATTTCCGGCGGTGGTGTTTCTCTCGGTCGTGGTCTCTTCGGCTGTGGTTGTCGTAGTCGTTGTGGTGGTAGTTCCTTCGGTTTCAGAAGTGGTCGTCTCTGTGCCGATGTACTCATCCACCATGACGATCGCCTTTGTGTCCGCACTATATGCGGTGCTTACGATCTGCCATGTACCGTCCTCCTGGACGACAGGTGCGCCGTTCTCATCGACGGCAACTGTCAGCAGCAGCAGATCGCCGTTTTCATCCAGCTGGAAGTAGATCGGCTCTGCAATTGCATAGTCTGCCGGAGCGAGGACTTCGGTCAGGCAGTACGGTACGCCTGTTTCGATGTTGGCAAAGACGTGAGACACGCCCTCTTCCGATACCCACTGGTCGATGACATTGCCCGACTGGTCTGTGATCGTCAGCGTTGCGCCGCCGATCTCCTTGCCACCTGCGTCACACTTGCGGATGAGATAGCCGTCCGGACGTTCTGTGGTAACGGTGGTGGTTTCTGTTGTTTCTGTAGTCGTTTCTTCGGTTGTGGTCTCTTCGGTAGTCGTTTCTTCTGTTTCAGAGGTTGTTGTGATTACTGTGGTTGTGGTCGTTGTTGCTGCGGTCGTAGTAGTACTTGTTTCCGTTCCGGTCTCCGATACGGTGGTCGTCTCGGTCGGTGCTGTGGTATCCGTCTCCGTTTCCGTTGCAGAAACAGTCGTGGTATCGGCGCTGACAGATGTTGTCGTCTCAGAACCGGTTTCCGAAGTGCTTTCCGACGATGTGCTTACCGCAGAGGTAGTTGTTCCGCTGGTGGTGGTATTGGTCGGACCTGCACTGGATTCTGTAGAACCTGTGGTTGATGTGACAGTACCCGACGCACTGCCGGATGTGGTCACTGTTGTGCCGCTGGTCGTGGTGTTGGTGGGTCCGGCGCTGGTTTGTGTTGCACTAGTGGAAGATACTGTTGCACTGCTGGTGACAGTGACAGTGTCGGTATTGGTCTGGGTTGTAGCGGATGTAGAAGATTCGGTGACAACGGTAACAGTCGATACAGTTGTACCGGATACGGTTGCCGTAGTATTGCTTGCGGATACGGTCGAGGTTTCCGTTGTCTGCGTGCCGGATGCAGATTCCGAAGAGGAACTGCTGCCGGATGTCACGCTGCTGGAAACCGATGTGGTTTTTGTTGTAACTGTTGTCTCAGACGAACTGCTGGTTTCCGAGCTGGAGGATGTCACCTTTTTCAGTGCATCGAACATGGTGATAAGACCGGTTGTCTCATCGTATTTGTTCGTCTTGCTCTCACCGACTTCTACGTTCTGCACCTTGCCTTCCACCACTTCAAATGTGATCTTGGTGGTCAGTTCGTAGCCGTCCGGTGCGGCAGTCTCTTCCAGGGTGTACTTGCCGTCCGGAATCTGTTTCAGCAGAATTGCCTTGTCGCCGGATGTCCAGGTGATGACCTTGGAGCCAGCTTCATTGCCTTCGATCTTGCCGTTTTCTGCGGTTACATGGGACAGGTCTGCGCTGCCCTCATAGGTCAGTTTCATACCTGCGCCGGGCAGTTCCTGTGCAGCGTCTCCATTCTCGCCCATCTTTACAATGGATACTTCGGACGGTGCGTCCTTCATAATCACTGCGTTGGCAGATTCGCCCTCTTCCAGGCCCTCACGCTTTGTCACGTTTCCGTGTTCGTCCACCGTAAAGGTCATGGTCTCGGTCTTTCTGGTAAAGCCGTCCGGTGCAGTAACCTCTTCCAGGGTGTATGTGCCTGCCGGCAGATTTGCCAGTGTGACACCGCCCTTGGCTGCGTCAGAAGTCCATGTGATGGTGTTGTCCTTAACCTGGATCGCAGCCACGCTGTCATCGCCGTAAGAGGCTTTTACCTTGGAAAGGTCTGCATCCTTCGGTGCGATCAGTTTCAGTTCTGCGCCGTCCAGTTCCTCTGTACCGTTGATGCTCTGCTTGCCGATCGTAACGCCGGGTTTCAGTGCATCGAACATGGTGATAAGACCGGTTGTCTCATCGTACTTGTTTGTCTTGCTCTCACCGACTTCTACGTTCTGTACCTTGCCTTCCACCACTTCAAATGTGATCTTGGTGGTCAGTTCATAGCCGTCCGGTGCAATCGTTTCTTCCAGGGTATACTTGCCGTCCGGGAGCTGTTTCAGCAGAATTGCCTTGTCGCCGGATGTCCAGGTGATGACCTTGGAGCCAGCTTCATTGCCTTCGATCTTGCCGTTTTCTGCGGTTACATGAGACAGATCTGCGCCGCCCTCATAGGTCAGTTTCATATCTGCACCGGGCAGTTCCTGTGCAGCATCTCCGTCCTTGCCCACCTTTACGATGGACACTTCGGATGGTGCATCTTCCATAACAACAGTCTTATCATCCTTTTTCGTCAGATTGTTTACGGTTTCGACCTTGCCGTCTGCGCCGACCACAAAGGTCATGGTCTCAGTCTTTTTGGTAAAGCCGTCCGGAGCAGTGATCTCTTCCAGGGTGTATGTGCCTGCCGGAAGATCGGTCAGCTCTACGCTGCCCTTTGTGCCGTCGGATGTCCAGCTGATGGTTTTGCCGTCATTTGCGATGCCGTCCGTAGACTTGTCGCCGTAAGCATAACCCACCTTGGACAGGTCAACGCCGTCCGGTGCAGTCAGTTTCAGTACGGCTCCGGTGAGTTCTTCGCCGCCGCCGACTGCCTGCTTACTAACAGAAACCGTTTTCTTGATGCTGTCCTTCATGACGATTTCATTATCGGAAACGTCATATTCCTCAGAAACGGCGGAAGTCTGTGTTACCTGACCATTCTTTATGGTAAAGGTGAAGCTTGTGCTTACCTTATTGTAGCCGTCCGGTGCAGCGACTTCTTCCATGATATATTCGCCGTCCGGCAGACCGATGATGTCAGTCTTGTTTTTGCCGTCTGAAACAAAGGTGATGGTATCGGATGTCTGCGTGTACTTGCCGTAATCGGCGTTGTCCTCCAGGGAGTCTGCCTTTGTCAGCGAAGTTTCTCCACGCTTGACCTCCAGCACATCTGCGTTCAGACTGCCGTCTGTCCGGGTGATCTTGATGGTTGCGCCTGCCAGTTCTGCGGAATCTGCAATGTCCTGCTTGTCCACGCTGATCTGCGAACGGTTGATAGCGGTAACCTTATTTGCCGCAAAAATACAGTTATTATTTTCAATCGGGCTGCCGTCCGGATGATTGGCAACCACATAGCCGCTTTCATCTACGCTGAATGTCACGCTCAGCGGTGCGTAGCCCTTAACTGCAGTCTCTGTCAGAGTGTATTCACCCTTTGCCAGATTTGCAATGGTTTCCGGTGCTGTCAAGGTCTTGGAAAAACCGCCGGGGCCTGTCAGCGTAAACGCACAGTTTGCCATTTCCTTGCCGTCTACATCTACCTTTGCAAATGAAATCTCTACATCGCTCTGGTACGCATCGGTGATGGTCTTATCGCCCGGAATGCCGGCATCCATGGTAACCATGTTGCCGTTGGAATAGCTTGCGACAAAGGTCTTTTTGCCGACTTCTGTCATGCCGCCGTCCGGAACTATTGTGTCTCCGTCCTTGTCCAGCTCAAAGACGTAGTAGGTCTTGCTGCTGTCTAGTCCCTCAAAGGTGACGGACTTACTGCCGTTGTCGCCGGCAGTAATGTTGATGTCTTTCTTTTCAACCAGCTGATAGCTCTCGTCTGCATTCTGCGTATACAGTCCCACCTGGATTGCATGGTCAACTGCCGGTTTGCCGTCCTCGGTTGCGATCTTCGTTACCTTGATTCTTGTGGGATTTTCGGTGGCATTGGTGATGACCGCATCCGCACTGGGTGCATCCTTGGTCAGCAGAATTGCCTGCTCACCGCAGCCATTATAGGAAACGTAGAACGTCATATCTGTTTTCGTAGTGGGATCCTTGAAATCTGTTACGACGCTCTGGACAAAGGATTTCCCTGCGCCGACACGCTCTTTGCCGTTCATCTCAAAGATGTAATACTCGGTATCAGCGTCCAGACCGTCAAAGGTCACGCTAGAGCCAGCACTAACAGTTTTTGCATCAATCTGTGTATAGGTGTCACCGTTCTTGGTGAACAGTCCCACAGAGAATGCGGGTGTGCTCTTGACATCATCTGCGATCAGCACCTTGCTGACGGTGATGCTGTAGTCGATCTCCTCGGTGTTGGTGATCTCAGTTTTGCCGTCTGCCTGTACTGCCGCCGGTGCTGCCGGTTCGGAGGTATAGCGGATACCGCTGTCTGAGGTGTATTTTGCAAAGTCTGTATCTGCCAGAACACCGTTTGCATTGGTCTCCAGCACGTAGAATTCCACGCCCTTGGGCACATCTTCAAATGTCACGTTCTGCTTGCCTGCCTCGGTGAATGTCAGAGACTGTACCGGCGCATCTTCATAGCGCACATAGTCCCCGGCCGCATTCTTGATGAACAGGGCAAAGTAGAAGGTATCGCCGGTCACGCTGTCCCCTGCCAGGGTCTTGGTCAGCGTGATATTGCCCACATTTTTGGTGTTGGTCACGCCGACGGTCTGGCTCGCCTTGGCATCGGTGGAAATTACATTATCGGTATATTTCGGTGTGTAATTCTGAATCCGGTTGCCCTTGGCGTCGGTTTCCAGGAGATAAACGTTATTGGCGTTGTTCTGCTGCTTGATCGAGGACAGGTCTACGTCCTTCATGGTGACGGAAGCCGCGGTCTTCTGTCCTGCCGGAATGGTGACGGAAATCACATCACTCAACCGTATGGTGTAATTTTCATCGGTAAACAGTGCAAAGTAGAATGTTGCGTCCTTGGTTTCTGCTTCTGTCAAGGTCTTGTTGACAGTCACATCAATGGTGGTGTCCGGTGTCTGTACCCAGACGCCGACCTTTGCCGGCTCTGCCACCATGACGGTATCGCCCAGAATGCTGGTATTCTGATAGGAGTACGCGAAGCTGTTCCATGCGATATTTTCCTCGCCGGTCTTTGCCACATAGCTGGGAACGGTTGCAGTAACTTTGACAACAACTTCCTCGCCAACCTTGACGGTCGTATCTTGCAGCTGGATACGGAAGTTCACGGTATCCGCAGAGGAATTGCCCGTCCAGTTCATCACATCGTTCTGTCCCAGCCAGTCCTTGGAATATTCATCCAGGACGGAGGTCTTGTCGGTGGAGTAGCTGCGTACTGTTTTGTCAATTACATCTGTTCCGTTCACCACAACAGAATCAATGCTCTTGAGTTTCACGCCGAATGCGGAGAAACGCTCATAGCCGGAAACCAGACCCAAGTCACCCACATAGGGCAGACGGTCGATAATGGTCATGTTTTCCAGATCTACCGGCGAGTTGTTCTTGATGTGGAGTTCATAGGTCACATCTTCGCCCTGCATACCCTGCACATAGTTGTGGGTAGGCTGGCGGCTGTAACCGGTATCGGTAGCCGGGTCCGTGTGCGGTGTGCCGGTGTGGTTCTGGTTGGTGTAGGTAATGGTCTTCCAGGATTCGGTGGTCAGACCAACGATGTTATAGTTTGCGTAGCTCCAGATCTGGTCGTCACGCTTTTCGCCGGCAACCGTATCTTCGGTGGAGAACGGCTGTGTCACACTGGCATAGCCGGTATTGGTGATGACGCCCTCTTTTTCCTGACCGTCCTTGACGGTGGTGGTGAACTGGAAGACGATGCACTTGTTCGGTGCAAGCGTTGCCTTGCCCAGCTTGTCCGCATAAATAATCAGTTTCGAACCGTCGATCTTGTAGGCATCGCGGGGAACAGGCGTGCCGCTTTCCAGCAGACCAGTCTTGTCGTTTGCCTTAAATGTGGAACTGCCGTCGCTGTTATGCGTCAGCGTCAGTTCCTGGTAGGTCATCTGCAAGCCGGTCTCATTGCTGAACTGGTATGTCGGCGGCAGATTGTCGGTCAGCGTCACGCCGTCCAGTTTCAAGTCTGCCACATCGGTGGAGTCGCCTCTGCCGTTGTACAGCACAGTCTGCCAGATCAGTGTATCACCGGCGGTGATGTAGCCGTTTTCTACCGGCTGTACGTCATCGGCATTGTAGGTCTGTCCTGCAAAGGATGCCACTGCCAGCTTGGCGAAACCGGGTGCGGGAGTGGTTTTGGTGAAGGAGATGTCCACCTTATCCTCCGGCGAGATCACACGGTCACTGCCGTCATTTCTGCCCTCCACCACTGTCACCTTGGAAAGGGTGTTTGTCAGTGTGACTTTTTTCGCCGTGCTGTTTGCCAGTTCCTGTGCCTTGTCGGCGGTCAGCTTGGCTTGGTAAGTCAACTTTACGCCAACGCCCCACTGATCTGCAAATTTTTCTGTGGAAACAAATGTAAAGGTCAGCGTCTGTCCAACTTGAGTTGCCTGAATGCCACTCAAAGCTGTATAATTTGCAGTTCCCTCTACACTATTTGGCACATATTCCATGCCGTCCGGCAGCGTATCTTCTACAACGATCGTTTTCCCAGCATAGTCATTATTTGAACCAGAAAGTGCCAAGCTGTAGCTAAATGTTTTCTTCTCCAGATCTGCCGCTGTCATACCAACGATATTGGTCGTTTTGTCCTCACTATTTGTCAGTGACTTTTTCGCCTCAAAAACAGTATTGCTTACTGGATTCAAAATCATGTCATGTGCATACCAAGTTACAGTTTTGCTTCCGTGTTCGTTTACAGTCAGACCGCCTACTGCGGTATAGTTATAGACACCTCTCTGTGTTCCGAACTTTGTTTCAAATGCACTTAATGTCTGCATCAATGCACTATTATTCAGATTAGTACCATCACCATACCCCTGAATTCCCCTTTTTTCAGAAGCGTAGTCATTATTTGTATTAGTGACATCGTTTCCAAGTACCACGTATTCCACTGTCACTGATTCGCCAGCCGCCAGATTGATTCCCATAATATTAAAGGTTTCAACCGCATAGCCTCCACCATCAATTTTATTTTGCTCTACAGTAACAGTCTGAATTCTGGGGTTAGACGCATTGCCGTTAATTGCAACGACTTTCAGAACATCAGAAGCTTCCCACTTCAACGTTGTACCATAATCATATAAGTACAGGTTTTCCATGGTCGTGGTTCCGTGGTTGGTAAAAGTCGCCTGATATGTCAGCTTATCACCATTTACAATTTCTGTTGTATCATCTGCTGGTATACCATTTACTGCAATGATTTTCTTTTGCAAGCTATATTTGCTTAAATCTTCACCGCCGTAAATAGTATGCGTCGCAGTACCCTTTACTTCCGCACCTTCATATACTTTTGCGGTATTTGTCAGTGCTGCGGCTGTTGCAGAATCTTCCACATTTGCATATACTGTCAAAGTAATTGACTTTCCTTTTGGAACAGTAATCGTTCCGCCGGCAGTCAATGTTTTTGTATCAACGGAAGTAATATTTTTTGTGGTGCCGTCTGATAAGGTCAAAATGCCATATGCACCACTATTTTCACGGAATGTCATGCCGTCCGGCAAGATGTCCTCTATTTTCACATTTTCAGCATCTGCTTCACCATTATTCGTTACTGTAATTGTGTAAACAACATCTTTTGCCGTGCCAAATGTGTAATTGCCGACATCTGCCGTCTTCGTGATTCCCAGCTGTGCTTTCGGTCTATCCGGTGTAAACTTCACTTTATTTGACGGCTTTCCGTCTACGGTTGCAACATTGGAAATTTCTCCGTTCACGCCGTCTTTGATTGTACCAGTTACCGTGATCTGTACTGTCTTTCCTGCCGGAACGTCAATTTTGCCCGGGAAATCAGCCACTGCAGCACCATCTACCTTATAAGTCATATTTTCCAGATACTGCAGCAAGTTCGCATCAGAAACAGCAACATCTTTCGCATCCTTTGCACCGGAATTGGTGACAGAAATGGTATAAGTAGCAGTCTGCCCGGAAATGTCTGTGTAGTACTTCTGTCCCAGGTTCTTACCATTATAGATAACAGAACCGCTCTTCACCGGCGTTTCGATCACAGCCTCATCCTTTTTCACCTGGATGGTCTTTTCCGCCTTTTCGCCGTGGTTTCCGGTAACGGTATTGGTCAGCGCCACGGTTTCGTCCTTGTCCACGGTACACTCGATTTCCTTGGTGACGCTCTTTCCGGCAGGCACGGCAATGCCTGTCCAGGCAATGTCCCCGGTCGGTGTCAGTCCGTCCGGCAGGGTATCCGTGATATCGATATCACCATCCATATCGCCGGTGTTGGTCACGGTAATGACAAACTTGACCTTATCGCCTTTTAAGTAGTATGCCTTTTCATTTTCCACCGTTTTGCTCAGACTGAACTGCGGTCCCTTGGGTGCGCTGACTGTCAGTTCCACGCTGTTTCCGCCGATGGACTTTTCCGCTGCATTGTCCCCGTAGGGCTTGCCGGAAACGCTCAGATCGTTGGTGACCTTGCCGTCTGCTGTACCGTTCATCTTTACGGTACTGCTGTTCAGCGGCAGTGCCACATTCAGACGCACTGCCGGCATCTCGGCGTTCTCGTTCTTGCTGTTCAGCACAAAAGAGATGTCTGCCTTTGCGCCTTTTACGGTGACGGTGGGTTCTGCATCATAGCCTGCCGCCTGGATCGCCGACTTTACGGCGTTCCGGATGGCGTCTTCTGCATCGCCCTGGAATGTCATGTTTTCCAGGCTGATCGTATCCTGGAAAGTCAGGCTCTTCACCCACTCTGCGCCTTTTTTCTGGGACGCATTGTTGGAAGAGGCGCTGAGCGTATAGTTCACCGAAGTGCCGCCTGCAATGTCGCTGGCTTTCAGACTGGTGCGGTCCTCGCTCTTGGACGCATTCCAGTTCATGGCTGCAATTGCGGTGATCGTATTGGACACGCTCTTTCCGGAGCCTTCCTGCGAGATACGCACCTCTGCGACGGTGCCGTTCGGCGTTTTGCCGTTCCGGAACTTCGCCTGGAGCCGGATCTGCTTGGTCTGACCGTTGTCAATGCTGAATGTAATATACCGGCTGCCGTCCGGATTGACGTGCAGTACATATCCGTTGTACACTGCGCCGTCCCGGAAACCGTTTCCGGCAAAGTTGGGCAGCAGAAGATTCTGGTCGGTGATCTCGATCCGATAGGTGTCTTCTTCACCCTCATTGACATTGTTTCCGGAGATCGTCGCCATCAGATAGAACAGATCGCCGGATTCTACGCCTTCTTTGCCTTTCTCAGGATCAGGAATAGGGTTGTACTTACTGTCCCGAAATTCTATGCTGGCGTTTGTCAGTACCAGCGGTCCGCCGGATCGTCCGTTATTGTCTGCCGATACCGGAAACAGCATCGACGGCAGGCAGGTCACGATCATCAGGACTGCCAGCAAGACACTGATGACTCTTGTACGCAGGTGTCTTGTCTTTTCTGTCTGCATAAAAAAAACTCCTCTCATTGCGGGAACGCTGCACGCAGTCTGTTCTGCATTCTTTCGTGCAAACTTTGTACGGCGTTTCCTCAGATTTTTTGCACCGTGGCAGCAACATCGACAAAAACGATATACATACCACATTTTTTACGGCAATTTCCACCAACTCCGCCGCTTTCAGCTGTTCAATTGTTTCCACAATCAAAAGAACATTTTGGCACAAATCACGGAAATCGCTCTGATACAACTTTATTATACTGATTATCCGTGAAATTTTATATCATTTTTTATATAATATTTGAAAAGCAAGAGGAAGAATCAGGAAGTCTATTCAAACGGCTTTCTGATTCTCCAAATTTTGCAGCGGCATCTCCGGCGAATGGCTGTCCGAATTTACCCGCATGCAACTTCTTTCAATCACATATGACGAATCCCGCCATTGTTTTTTCAAATATTTCGTGAAAAAAGCTATTGCAACATCGACCAAAATCCGGTATAATAGTATTAGATATGTTCCAACCTGGCGGAGCAGTCTGTATTATGGTGGTTCGGCGCACCATAAAGAGGTACGAATGGGATTCCGGCACGGTTTCTGTGTGCCGGGAACGAGAAGATTCCGCCGAAACTGTTGAGGAGGATAACATGGCAGTAAAAACAACTGGAAATCCCCAGAGAGAAGAATTGAAACAGAAATTTGTAGACAGACTTCAGCTGGAGTGCAGTGTTTCTCCGGACGAGGCATCTGATAAACAGATCTATCAGGTGCTGTCCGCACTGATGGTAGAAAAGCTGAAGCACAAGCGTCAGCACTTTGTAAACAAAACCAATTCCGTAGGCGGCAAGAGCGTGTACTACCTGTCTATGGAATTCCTGATGGGACGTTCCCTGAAGACCACCCTGTACAACCTGGAGCTGGCAGACGATGTTCGTGCCATCCTGCAGGACTATCACATCAACCTGGACAACATCTTTGAGTGCGAGCCGGACGCAGGTCTGGGCAACGGCGGTCTGGGCCGTCTGGCTGCCTGCTATCTGGACGCTATGGCAACCCAGGAGATCCCGGCAACCGGTCACTCCATCTGCTATGAGTACGGTATCTTCAAGCAGATCCTGGAGGACGGCTGGCAGACCGAGGAACCGGACAACTGGCTGCCGGGCGGCAGCGTCTGGCTGGATCCGAAGCCGGACGAGGCGATCGAAGTACACTTCGAGGGCAATGTCCAGGAATACTGGCAGGATTCTTACCACTACATCTCCCATGTCAACTACAACACTGTTATCGCCATCCCGTATGATATGTATGTCTCCGGCTATGGCAGCACCGGCGTTTCTACCCTGCGTCTGTGGAAGGCACAGGCACCCAGCTTTGACATGAAGGAATTCAACGAGGGCAACTATGAACAGGCACTGTCCCGGAACTCCATGGCAAATGCGATCTCCAAGGTGCTGTACCCGAACGACAACCACCTGGAGGGCAAGTCCCTGCGTCTGCGCCAGCAGTATTTCCTGTGCGCCGCAGCCATCGGTGATATCGTAAACCACCACATGAACGTATACGGCACACTGGAAAACCTGCACGAAAAGGTTGCCATCCACATCAACGACACCCACCCGACTCTGGCAATTCCGGAACTGATGCGTGTCCTGCTGGACGACTGCGGCTATACCTGGGATCGTGCATGGCACATCGTCACCAACACCTTCGCTTATACCAACCACACCGTAATGGCTGAGGCACTGGAAAAGTGGGATGTAAACCTGGTAAAACAGATCGTGCCGAGAATCTTCCAGATCATCGTGGAGATCAACAACCGCTACTGCGCAGGTCTGATGGAGCGCAACGGCGGCGACAGCGCAAGAACCACACGGATGTCCATTATCAAGGACAACCAGATCCACATGGCTACCCTGTGCGTTATGGCATCTCACAGCGTCAACGGCGTTTCCAAGCTGCACTCGGAGATCATCAAGGACAGCGTATTCCACGAAGAATATCTGGACACCCCGAACAAGTTCAAGAACGTCACCAACGGTATCGCATACCGGAGATGGCTGTATCAGTCCAACCCGGGTCTGACCCAGCTGCTGCGTGACAAGATCGGCGACGGTTTCCTGAAGGACGGCAGCGAGCTGAAAAAGCTGGACGTTTTCGCTGATGACAAGGCTGTTCTGGAACAGCTGCGCAAGATCAAGAAGGAAAACAAGGAGCGTTTCGCCAAGTTCGTCAAGAAAAAGAGCGGTCTCATCCTGGATACCGACAGTGTATTTGATGCACAGGTAAAGCGTCTGCACGAATACAAGCGTCAGCATCTGAATGCAATGCACATTCTGGCACAGTACAACGCCCTGCTGGAAAATCCGGATATGGACTTTACGCCCAAGACCTACATCTTCGCTGCAAAGGCTGCGCCGGGCTATTATCTGGCAAAGCAGATCATCAAGATGATTTGGGCGCTGTCTGAGGAGATCCGCAAGAATCCCCGCATCTCCGACAAGCTGTCCGTTTACTTCCTGGAGAACTACTGCGTTACCATGTCCGAGCTGCTGATGCCGGCTTGCGATATTTCGGAGCAGATCTCTCTGGCAGGTACAGAGGCATCCGGTACCGGCAACATGAAGCTGATGCTGAACGGTGCGATCACACTGGGTACACTGGACGGCGCAAACATCGAGATCGGCGACGCAGTGGGCGCTGACAACATCCTCATCTTCGGCATGAAGACCGAGGAAGTCAACACCCTCAAGGCTCGTGGCTATCGTCCGGAGGACTATTACAACAACAACCCGATCATCAAGAGCTGTATCGACCGGATGTATGCCGGCATCAACGGCTGCAAGTTCACCGAAGTGGCTGACTCCCTGCGCACCCAGGATCCGTACATGGTTCTGGCTGACTTCGACAGCTACTGCCAGGTACAGGAGCGCAGTTCAAAGCTGTACACCGACAAGGATACCTGGACCAAGATGTCCCTGCACAACATCGCAAACGCAGGCATCTTCTCCGCTGACCGTGCAGTTAACGAATATGCAAAGGATATCTGGAATATCTGAGAACGTGTTATCACACATTCTGATATAATCTGACGAAAACGGAGCAGCACAAACCCTGCTCCGTTTTCTTGAATGGGATGGGTTGTGTGAGGTATCCCTGCTTTATATTGTAGTGAAAACTATAGAAATAAGCCTTCCTTGAACCAGCGAAGCTGGTAAAGGAATTACAATGAATTTTTCCTTATCTGCAAATTTCACAGAAAAAATCCCTCAGTCAGCCTGCGGCTGCCAGCTCAGCACAAAGCACGCCCTTCGGGTGCCTTTTCAAGGGAGCCTAACCTAATACAGGAAGTATCCCTTTGAAAAGAATACTCTCCCACTCCGCAAAGAAAGGAGCATCTCTGTATGCGTTATTTTTACAACAGTTGGGATCCGGCGTATAAGTCGCACTTCGGTGCGATCGCCCGGAACCAGAGCTGTCAGTTCACCATTCGCCTGCCGGAAGAAACGCCGCTGGACTTTTCTCCGGTGCTGGTGGTTTTCCGCACCGGCTTCAAGGAACGTTTTCTGCCGATGAACGTGAAAGAACACGAAAACGGCTATGTCACATACACCACAGATCTCATTCCCAAGTACTCCGGCGTACACTACTACTATTTCTCCTACACCTCCAACGGTGTGCGGCACTATATCAAGCGGGGCGATGCCTGCCACGGCACACTGGATCAGGGAGAAATGTTCCAGCTGACAGTCTACAACGAGGACTATCAGACACCCCAGTTCCTCAAGGGCGGCGTGATGTATCAGATCTTCCCCGACCGCTTTTGCAGCAGCGGCAAAATGCATGACAATGTGCCCTCTGACCGCGTGATGCGGGAATGGGGAGAACTCCCCTACTACAAGCCCGACCAGAATGGTCACGTCTGGAACAACGACTATTTCGGCGGCGACCTGGACGGCATCCGCAGCAAGCTGGACTATCTGAAAGACCTGGGTGTCACCTGCATCTATCTGAACCCGATCTTCGAATCCCACGAGAATCACCGCTATAACACCGCAAACTACCGGAATGTAGACCCGCTGCTGGGTACCAACGAGGACTTCCGGGAGCTGTGCAAGGCGGCAAAGGTACGGGGCATCTCCGTCATCCTGGACGGCGTATTCTCCCACACCGGCGCAGACAGCATCTATTTCAACAAGTTCGGACGCTACAACACGCCCGGCGCTTATCAGTCCGAGAACAGCCCGTATTACTCCTGGTATCACTTCTGGGGCAACAAGGAGTACGAGTCCTGGTGGGGCATCGACACCCTGCCGAATGTGGACGAGAACAACCCCAGCTACACCAAGTACATCTGCGGCGACGACGGCGTACTGGACTACTGGATGAACCTAGGCGCCGCCGGATACCGTCTGGACGTGGCAGATGAGCTGCCGGACGAGTTCCTGGACAATCTGCGCACCTGCGTCAAGAAGTATGATGAGGAAAAAATCGTCATCGGCGAGGTCTGGGAGGATGCGTCCAACAAGGAGGCTTACGGCGTCAAGCGGCGCTATCTCCTGGGCGACCAGCTGGACAGCGTAATGAACTATCCGTTCCGTGAGGCGATCATCGCCTACATGAAGGGTGAGGCTGCCACCACATTCCGGGACCGCATTATGGTGATCCTGGAAAATTATCCGAAATGCACGGTGGATGTGCTGATGAACTTTGTCTCCACCCACGACATCGAGCGTGCCATCAACCGTTTCGGCGGTCAGCCCTGCGACGACAAGAGCAAGGACTGGATGGCATCCAACGAGCTGTCCCCGGACGAGTACAACCGTGGCAAGGCTCTGCTCAAGGGCGCCATGGTACTCCAGTTCTTCCTGCCCGGCGTCCCCAGCATTTACTACGGAGACGAGGCTGGCTTGCAGGGCTGGAAAGACCCGTTCAACCGCCGCTGCTATCCGTGGGGCAATGAGGATACGGAACTGGTGGAATACACCCGTCAGATGGCGAAGATCCGCCGGGAGCATCCGGCTTTTGCAGAGGGCGCTATGGAGTTCCTGGTACTGGAGGAAAAGGTGCTGGGCTTTGCACGATACATTCTGCAGAACGGTTCCAGCGCTGTTGTGCTGATGAACCGCAGCGATGAGACTGCCATGGTCTCTCTCCGGGACAAGTGCTTTGAGAAGTATGCGTTCAGCACAGTAATCAGCGGCATCTGTGACGGCGATGCTGTCATTCTGCCGGCACACAGCTATGCAGTTGTCAGCGCCGTTCGCTCCAATCAAGCAAAAACGCAGTAAATTCTCCGGGATTTTTCTGCATTCAGACAAAAGGCGGCAGAGATGCCGCTTTTTTGTTGGCTGTTTTTATTTGCGGCTTGTTCTAAAATCAAAGATATCTATTTTATTTTGCAAAGATTTCAAAAGAAAAACTTTCTTTTTTTTGAAAGTGTCGAAAAAAGCTTTACAAGCGTCCGGAAATGTGCTATACTATATGAGTCGCCAATCGAGGTGTGGCTCAGTTTGGTAGAGCACTACGTTCGGGACGTAGGGGCCGCAAGTTCGAATCTTGTCACCTCGACCAATTGCAGAAGGCTGAATTACGAAAAAAGCTCGTAATTCAGCCTTTTTTCGTTACCTGGGGTGTTTTGCGAAAAACAGGTTTTTTCCCAAAATGGCAAGTAAATACGGGCAAATGGCAAGTAAAATGGCAAGTGGAAAACGGTCAGTTTGTGCCAGTTGTTGGAATTTTTGAAATAGGCAGTGCCCTTTCTCCATAAGTAAAATCTCCATCGCAGTGTCTTTTCTATGGCACACTGCTTTGGAGGTTTTATCGCATTTTTGAGTATCCGGGAGCTTTCATCAGTTGCTTGACTTGATTGCTTTCTTGGTCGCTTTCTTGGTCGCTGACAGACATTGCTTCCTGTAATGTCATGAGAAAAGTGAGCCAGTCTTGATAAGGCAACACCGCACAATTGCCTCTTGGAGATTATTCGCCCTCTAATTCTGAATGTACGAGGAAATATACTGAAATGGTAGAACTTTGAAAAATGATCCTCAAAACCGGCTAACTTCTTTATTCGCAGTTGCACTTTGTTCCGACTGCAGGCAACTTTTCTATCGGAAAAAGGTCTTGACAAGGTACTGCAATTGTGCTAAAATGAGAATGAAAGAGATATTATGTAGTGGCATCATACCACGCACAAAAAGAAAGCCCCCAGAGGTCGCAACTCTGGGGGCTTTCGCCTTATCCCATACAAGAATCAGGCAAAATGTTGTGCTGTTGTCGGGCTACTTCCTGCTCAGCCACTTGTAGAAGAGATATAAAATCTCATCTGCTACAACAGAAATTAAGAGAGATATTATGTAATATAGCATTAAGCATACCACCTCTTTATTTGCAGTCAAAAGTTTTTATAGTGCACTTAAAAAACTCTTGATTTTTTCTATCATTTTATGGTATACTATAAAAAGAGGTGATTGTATGGTAGAACGTAAGATCTATATGGATAAAATCAAAAAACTGCAGGACCAACAGATCATTAAAGTTGTGACAGGTGTTCGAAGATGCGGAAAATCAACGTTGCTAAGACAGTTTCAGTCGTATCTTCTGAACACTGGAGTCGAACAAGAACAGATCATTGCAATCAATTTTGAAGATGTTGAAAATGAGGGTTTGCTGGATTATCATGCGTTGCATTCTTATGTGACAGAGCGACTGGTTCCCGGTAAGATGACTTATATATTTCTGGATGAAGTTCAGGCGGTTCCGAACTTTCAGAAAGCGGTAGATTCGCTGTTTCTTCGTGAAAATACAGATATTTATATTACTGGGTCTAACGCATATTTACTTTCTGGTGAGCTTGCAACACTTCTCTCTGGAAGATATATCGAGATTCCTATGCTGCCTTTATCTTTTGCGGAATATCTGGAATTATCCGGTCTTGAAAAGCATTCTGCATGGCAGAAGTATTTTCAGAATGGCGGGTTTCCATATGCCGTACAAATTGAGGATGATACCATTCGGCATGATTATCTGGACGGCATTTATCACACCGTTTTGATCAAGGATGTGGCTTCTCGCAAACGAATCAATGACATCAGTTTATTGGAAAGTGTAATCAAGTTTATGTTCGACAATATCGGCAATATTGTATCCTCCAAGAAAATTGCAGACAGTCTGACTTCTTTTGGACGAAAGACTACTTCTCTCACAGCTGAAAACTATGTAACTGCTTTGACAGAGGCATTTATTCTTTACAAAGCTGAACGCTATGATATACAGGGAAAACAGCATTTAAAATCTCTGGAAAAATATTATGCCGTCGATATGGGACTTCGTCAACTGCTGCTTGGAAATCGCAGACGTGACATCGGACATATCCTTGAGAACATTGTATATCTGGAACTGATTCGCAGAGGATACCATGTCAGCATTGGTAAAGTGGGTGAACTGGAAGTAGACTTTGTTGCAGAACGCAGCGGAGAGACAGCATACTATCAGGTTTCTGCTACTGTTATGAGCGAAGATACATTCGACAGAGAAATTACGCCGTTAAAGCGGATTCGTGATAACTATCCGAAGTATATCATCACAATGGATGAAATGCCGATGGATGAAGATGGGATCAAGATCATAAATGTGATCGATTTCCTTTTGAAAAGTTAGACTGTCAAGTCAAGTAACAGCACAATCAGGGAAAAGCTTTTAAGCACTTCGAAGGATGCAAGGGATTCTGCAGTTACTTGCACAGGATAGCATGAGCGGTTTTATATGCCATTTTGTGCTGCACTGATAAAAAACCGGACTGAAAACCGCAGTCTCTGGCTTACATCGGACTTCCCTGCGTGCTGATGCCGATCATCATCATTGCGTCTGTCTGGGAAAGCGGCTATGCCGTGCGGTATATGTTGGATTTCTCCTGGGAGGCAGTACTGGGCGCATTTGCAATTATTTTCTTCCTGTACCAAAAGACAGACAATGCTCTGGTTCAGAAAATTATCAAGGGGCTGCTCTGTTTTGCGATGGTATGGGCGCTTGTGGTCAGCGGACTGCAGTGCGTCAACCAGATGTTCCGCTACACCGAGTTCCACTATGAATATCCGGAGATTGCATACAGCATCGAACAAATGATCGCATTCTGGGAGTGAGGAATGAAGTCGATTAGATGGCTTGTGTGATGTTCCCCCTTGATGCCGTTCGTTGGTTTGGGGTGTATGGATTGATGGAATAAACCTGGACCAAAAAGTTCCCGCCATGTTTCGTCTTGCTTTTGCAGGAGTGGGGAAAGTGGCGGGATTTTTTGTATCTTAGAGCAGGTGTCGAATGACCTGTGCTAAAACAAAACGATGCCCAAAAGCATCTGCAACGAATAAACCAGCCTTTTTTCAGCATACTATAACCGTATAAAAAATTCGTATCCGTAATTTTCTTACGGACAGTTATTGACTTTGAGGAAGAAAGCTGATATAATCATGATAAAGAGTTTGCATTTTGGGAGTGAATTTTCGATGTTAAGGCGATTTGAGGTTGAAAACTACCGTTGTTTTTCGGAAAAGTTGGTATTTGATCTGACTTCCCGTGACTATAGCTTTAATCAAAACCTGGTTTATAATAGAATTGTTAACAAGGCAATCATATATGGGAAAAATGGCATTGGAAAAAGTGCGCTTGGTTTTGCACTTTTTGATATTATCAGTCACTTTACAGACAACAACTGCCTGCAGAAAAAGAATTACAGAAACTTGGAGCATCTGGATCAGCCAGTGGTTTTTCGCTACTTTTTCAAATTTGGAAACGATGATATTGTCTACGAATATATAAAGCTGGATCAATACGACTTGCGAAAAGAGACATTGACGTTAAACGGAAAGGAACTGGTGCGATTCGATTACTTTAGCCAGTCGGAAACGGAACGATTTGTGGACAGTACGCTCAAAGGAAGTTTGAATATTGACCTGCCGGATAATAAACTATCTGTACTGAAGTATATCTATCGCAACACTCCCACGAATTCTTCTTCTCCAATAACGAAATTGATCCATTTTTGTGAAAATATGTTGTGGTATCGCTGTCTGTCCGAAGGAAATTCCCACATGGGCTTTACAACACGAATTTTTGAATTGACAGAAATGATTCGTGAAAATAATAAGCTGGAGGAGTTTCAATATTTCTTAAAACAAAACGGTCTTGACTATCAGCTGGGATTCGAGAAGGAAAATGACGGATACATCCTATATGCTTATTACCGCAACGGAGAGTGCACTGAAAAAGCACCTTTTTTATCTCTGGCATCAACTGGAACGCAGGCGTTGCTTCTCTACTTTGCCTGGAGCGTCGCAGCTTTTCCTAAGATCTCTTTTTTGTTCATTGATGCGTTTGATGCTTTTTTCCACTATGAATCTGCGGAGCTGATTGTTCAGTTACTGAATGAGCAGTCCGGTTTTCAGTCCGTGCTTACCACACACAACACCTATCTGATGCAAAATCGTCTTACAAGACCAGATTGCTGTTTCTTAATGACAAAAAATAAAATCACAAACCTGTATGATTCAACTGATCGTGAAATTCGAGAAGCACATAACCTGGAAAAAATGTATATCAATGGGGCATTTACGGGTTGATTTGCCCTGGATATATTTCCACTTCCGCGATTGTTAAAAATCTCCATTTTCACAGGATTTGCTATGACGAAAGTTCCCATTTCTATATTGATGCGAATACGATAGATACTGATTTCTTGAACACAGAAACCGGAGAATTCCCCGTTTTGCCTTATGATGACAAGTATTAAGGGATAGTGGTACATGGAGAAAGCCTGCTCTGAGCAGGCTTTTTTCTTACTGTGCCTGCATTCAAGTTGATTTTCACGCTGTTTCATGATATAATAAATGCAAGTGAGAAATCGTTATAAGACTATGAAAGGAGTTACACCATGCGTTCCGAAAGAAAAATGCTCCCCATCGGCGTTGAGAACTTTGAAAAGCTTCGCAGAAACGATATGTACTATGTCGATAAGACAGAGATCATTGCAGACCTGCTCCGGAATCATGGGGATGCAAATCTGTTTACCCGTCCCCGGCGATTCGGCAAAACGCTGACCATGGACACGCTGAAAACATTCTTTGAGATCGGACAGGACGCATCGCTGTTTGAAGGGCTTGCCATCAGCAGACACTCCGATATCTGCGAAAAGTATCAAAACAAATACCCCGTTGTATTTCTCAGCTTAAAGGGTGCGGCTGGAATGAACTATCCGGATGCCTTAAAAAGTATCAGTAAGTATGGTGTGACTTGTTATAAGAAAAGATGTAAGATCGTAAAGGCGTGAAGAAAAGATATTTGATAAGAATTTGAGGTGAAAATGATGGAAAGAAAACCGCTGCCAATTGGCATAGAGGATTTTAAAGAAGTAATCGATTCAGGGTATTATTTTGTAGATAAGACCCTCATGATAAAAGATTTGATTGTAAACAAGGTAAAGGTCGGACTTTTTACCAGACCAAGAAGATTCGGCAAAACTTTGAATATGAGCATGATTCAGCGCTTCTTTGAGAAGACAGATGAAAGCAATGCGTATCTGTTTGATAGATTAAAGATTTCAGAATATCCCGAATGCATGCAGTATCAGGGGCAATCCCCTGTCATCAGCCTTTCTCTGAAGAGTATGAAACAGGGAAGCTATAAAAATGCCTTTCATATGTTCAAAGTTTTGATTGCAAGAGAATATGACAGACACAAGGTCATCCTTAAAAGCGGCAAAATATCCGATTCAGAAAGAGATCTTTTTCACAGTATCCTAACTCAAAAAGCAGAGGATGCGTTTTATCTTGATTCTATAAAATTCTTATCGGACATAATGGTGAAATATTACAATAAGAACGTCATCATTTTGATCGATGAATACGATGTTCCGCTTGAAAACGCATTCCACCAGGGATTTTATACGGATATGGTGAACCTGATTCGTTCTGTATTTGAATCAGCACTAAAAACCAACCCCTCCCTTGACCGTGCGTTTTTGACAGGCTGCCTGAGAGTTTCAAAGGAGAGTATTTTTACTGGACTGAATAATCTTCAGATTTTTTCAATCATGAGCACAAAATTTGATGACAGTTTTGGATTTACCCAAGAAGAAATCAACGTCATGCTTGAATGCTATGATTTAACAGACAAATCCTCAGATATTGCACATTGGTATGATGGCTACAAATTCAACGATGTTGATATTTATAACCCGTGGAGCGTTTTGAATTACCTGTCAGAGGCAGTTGAAAAAAGTTCTGCTCTATGCAAACCCTACTGGTCTAACACCAGTTCAAACGAAATCGTAAAGCGTCTGATTGAAGAATCCAACGACAGGACGAAAAATGCAATAGAAGAACTGATAAACGGCACGCCTGTCAGAGCACAGATTTATGAGGATATCACTTATGGAACGATAGATGTGAACAGCGAGTACATCTGGAGCTTTTTGCTTTTTACAGGATACCTGAAAGTGACCGCTTACGAAACCATCGGCGACGAGACCTATTATGAAATGGTGATCCCAAACACTGAGGTAAAGAGCATTTACAAAAACACCATTCGTGCCTGGTTTGAGAAGAAGATCAATGCAGACAGCAGAACGGATATCATCGAATCCATTATTTACGGCGAACCAGAAAAACTGGAAAAACAGCTGCGGCACTGGCTGCTTACTACGATCAGTTATCATGATGAGCAGGAAAGCTATTATCACGGCTTTGTGACAGGGCTTGTTTCGGGATTTGCAGATTATGAAGTGCTGTCTAATATCGAATCTGGTGAAGGCCGATTTGACCTGGTTGTGAAACAGCGTTCTGACGCTGAATATGCTGCAATATTGGAATTCAAGATTGCAAAGACATACAAAGAGATGTCTGCCAAATGTGATGAAGCTTTACGGCAGATCGAGGAGAAGAACTACATCGCAGGGCTGCAGGATGAGCTTTACCGAAATGTTTCGAAGTATGGTATCTGTTTCTGTAAGAAGCGATGCCAGGTGAAATTCGGCGGCGTAGATCGATTTGAATATTAAGGAAGTAGTGCATTATTATGCTGGTCAAATAATGCCTGAACCATGGGCATCATGGTATAAAGGATATTAAAGCGGTGTTTATGGAGGAAGCTGTATGATTATATCATGTAATAATATTCGTGAAATTGAAAATATCAATTTGCATGATGCGTATATTGAAAATGTAATCTATAATCATTCCAATAAGGTAATTAATGTTGAGTTAGAAAGTGAATGGGAAAAAACTGATTATGATTTGAGCTTTCATGAAGTGCTGTATTATGAAATGACTTGTTGCGATTTTTGGGGCTGCGGATATAATGTGATTTGCTGGTCAAAATTTGATACAACTGAAATTTTCGATAAGTTATTGAGAATCGACAGAATAGAAAAAGCAGAATCTAATTCTGAAAGTAATACGATAATGGATTTATCAGAATATATTGGAATAGATATATTGCTCAACTCCGGAGACCATCTAAAAATAACATGCAAATCAGTGATAATTAGCTGAAAATAGTTTTTATTCAGTAATATGGAAAGCTTAACGAGACTAAGACCAACACCTATGACGGTCTGAATCAGCTGATTGGCTTTACCGATGGCGAAAAGTCCGGATATACCTATTACACTCAGAATGCACACGGTGATGTGGTAAATTTGACCAATGCGACAGGTGCAATTACCAAGTCCTACACCTATGATGCGTTTGGTGTGGAGAAGAATATCAATGACTCTGATACGAATGCGTTCCGGTATTGCGGTGAATATTATGATGCTGAAAGCGGCACGATTTATCTGCGGGCTAGATATTATAATCCTATAACGGGTAGATTTATCTCAAGAGATTCTTATGCAGGTAAAAAAGAAGATCCACTTAGTTTAAATCTGTATACGTATTGCTATAACAACCCGTTGATTTATATAGATCCAAGTGGTCACCTTTCGCTGAAAGATATATCTAGTTTTATTAATAAAGTAAAAAAATCAATACTAATAAAAAATGATAGTTTTCATTCTAACTTTACACATAGTGAAGATGGAGCAATCGAGTTAGATGATTCAGGATCAGTTTCATATGAGGCGATCTTTTATTCGAAAAAAAGGACTGCAAGAAGAGATTCTGGATTAGCTGATTATTCAGATGAAGAAATTTCAAAAAAAGCTCGTGATAAATCGCTTTCGCCAAAAGAACGAAAAAGATTCATTACGGAAGAAAAAATCCGTGGCTATAGAAACAAGCAAAAGAGGCAAAGTAACATTCAAATGCCGGATCCATACGGCACTGAAAACTACACTTCAATAGATTTTGCATCCGATAGAAGTAACAATAGACATATTGTGGAAGGAACCATATTAATTGCAGGAAGTGCAGTTGCTTTAACGTGGCTTGTGGTAAATGACGCAACTGGTGTTGGCGTGGCAGATGATATGTTGATTCCGGAAACTTTATATGGTATTGGAAAGGGAATCAGCTTGGTTACAGGATAATGGATAATGGCGGTGATGTTGTATGACACAGTACGATTCATTCGATTTTGATGAAAAAATGAGCTTATTTGAAAGTATACCAATTGATAAAAATCCATATATTTGGAATATGGCTTATGATGAAGATGAGGAAATACGATTATTTTTATCTATTGAGTTGGCGAATTATAAAAGTGCAGAATCTGAGCAATTACTTTTGCAACTCATTTCTGATCAGAGCGATATAGTACGTGCAAATGCGTGTGATTCTATCTATTGGAGCGAATCCGTAGATGTTCTGGATACATTATTTGAGAAAGCTAAAAATGATGTATACCTTGTTCGAGGCTATGCAGTGTTATCTATAGCAGATATCTCGATAAATTCGAAAAGCGATTTCTCTACAGAAAAATTAAGCATGTTATATCCCAAAGAGAAAAGCATATGGGTTCGTATGTGCTATTTCCAATCATTTTATAGATTAGGAAATGAAAATTATTTGACGGATCTCATTTCTTCACTTGATTCAAAGAAATATAATTATAGAATTGCTGCAGTTAATTTTTTATCTGATATAGTAAATGAGTCTAATAGAAGTATCATTATGAAATCGTTCGAACAGCGTTTGAATATAGAAAAAAATAAAGCTGTAATCCAATTAATCACACAAAGGATAAAGGAAATTGGATAAAAGTATTATCTCCAGATGCTAATTTTCATAAAAATAACGGTGGAACATTACTTAAAAATGGAGGAAGCTGTATGATTATATCATGTAATAATATTCGTGAAATTGAAAATAT
>OHAN01000426.1_pt1 | contig 44099 bp, 42 predicted proteins | sample 1577121 | NCBI WGS metagenome assembly OHAN01 (sample SAMEA3541554, study PRJEB24748) | human gut metagenome | biome: human gut; feature: human-associated habitat; material: faeces | place: China | collected 2012 | reverse complement strand
TCTCGAAAAGAAATTCAGCTATATTATTTACGCTTGATATAGACACTATTTTAACAGAGCGGCAATGCAGAAACGAAAGTTTTGAATTTGTTGATGTGACAGATCGTGGAACAAGAATACGCTTAGAAGTAATCGCAAGCGATGATGAATCGGCACCAGAGGAAGAACGATTCAAGACAATTATTCCTTTTCAAATCGCATATGCTGTTTCTATTCATAAGGCACAGGGGTTAGAATATAACTCTGTAAAGATAATTATTCCCTCTTATAATGCAGAAAAAATATCGCATTCTATTTTTTACACTGCAATAACCCGTGCAAAAGAAAAACTCAAGATATTTTGGAGTGCGGAAACAATGAAAGCCATTGTAGAAAGTTTTGATAAAGAAAAAATCGGACAGCGTACGCTTGAGTTTATAGAAAAAAAGCTAGAATAATATAATAGCCTAATCAAACATACAACGTTGAGAAGATAAGATGGCTGCAAAAGGCTTGAATTTCATGGAATTTTAGAAAATGTGGGTTTGTTTGGTTATAGCCTAACTATTACATGTGGAGACTGTAGTCTTGATGTCAAGAAAAGATAAATAAGTGCCAGAAAGTGGCGTATTTCCGGGTTTTTTCGGAAGTTTAGATTAGATGCCTAACTCCTGAAAAGGCTCGGTTTTATTATATGGAAACATATCTACTGTGAAAATGTGTGTCAGGTTGTAACCTCGGATTAGATAACGCAAATTGAGTTAGTGGATTAGATGTCAGAGATTTTGAAGTGATTTTTGAAAGAGGAAAAAAGTTGACAACAAATCCGGCAACTCGATACAAAGGGCATTTTCGGACAGTGGAATAGATGTTGGGAAGGAGGAGGTTAGAATGCCGACCAAAAAGCAACACTTTGTGCCACGTGTTTATATGAAGGCCTGGGAAACACAAGTTGAAACCCTTAAAGAGCCCGATAAAAAATTCAATGGAATTTATGTAATAAAAGATGGAAGTATTGGGGATGGCGCAAACAGAAATTCCGTTCTTTGGAAGCCTCATTTATATACCATAAATTTTAAGTATTCATTTATTTGCAATTCATGTGCAAAGTTGAAATCGCAATATGTTGATTTGATTTATGATTTGCTTAAGACGGGATTTAAACAGCCTGTTTATGGGAAATTAGGATATAGCATCATCAAAACAAAAAAGAGCATAAATAAGCATTTCTTCGAAATACATGATTGGGACTTTTTTTATTACGATGGAAATGTAGCAAAGAAAGCTGCTATATTGAGTCAAATAGATGCACTTAACTGTTATATTTTAGAAGATTCATTTGATGATTACTTAGAAAAAAACTGGGAAAATATCATGAATTCATTCGTAAGTGGTGTTCATAATGGTCAGCCAATTGGACTTGAAAGAAGTGAAAGAATCATATCTGAATACATCGCAAGGAATATGCTGGCGTCGTTTTTCATTATGCTTTGTAGAAATCCAAAATTTGACGCTATGGGTGTTTATACAAAAATTAAAGAGAAATTATTGTATCCTATTTTTGAGTCAATGTGTAAAGATGAGGAAGCAGAAACACTAGATGTAGGGACAAGCGAAGGAAAAGAGTATGCAGATGAGTTAATGACCGGAATATGGTATTCTGAATTATATAAAATGTTTTTTAAGAATAAAGGTGGCTTTTATCATAATGTTGTACAACTTGCTTTAAGTGGTTGTCAGATGATTCTTTTTGAAACCTACGATAATGCAGGACAATTTATTACGTCTGATAATCCAGCGTTTGAGCATAAATCTACTGTTATCAAAAGAAATAATGGAAGTGGTCTTATATTTCCGATATCTCCTAAATATCTAGTTTTTGTCGCTAAGGGAGATGAAGGAATTAATGTTGTTGACCATAGATTTGCAGATACAGATATTGTTAAGTATTTTAATAGAATAATAAATACACACAAGACAGAGACAATAATATCTTCATCGAAAAGCTTAATGGATATGATTTGATTCGCGAAATTTACAAGGCCTATTATAGAAAACCAAAGGAGGTATATTATGGCAATAGCGCAAGATGCATATTTCATTCCTGATGATATAGCAACAGGGTTAGCAACAGGAATATATCGAAGAATCGGTAGTGTGGTAAGGTGGGCAACTGGTCCTAATAAGGGACAAATAGTAAAGCACTTTAAGCCAATTGACCTACCAGCAGCAGAGCAGGTTCAGGGTGTTGGTGCTAAAGCATTACAGTTTGTAAAACAGCATAAAAAAGGAACAATAATTGTTGTGGCGAGTGCAGTAGCTGTTGGCGCTGGTGCTTGGGTTTGCAATAAAGTAAAAAAACATAAACCAAAGGTTGTAACAGAATTCAGAGCTAGCTTGAAAAGCTATATTGATGCAATTCGCAAGGGGGAGATGGATATTGATAAGATTAATAATCTAATGAGCTCTTTGGAAGCGTTGAAAGCTGACAAAAATTATTCAAAAATCAGTATTCAGCTTACATCAGAAGAACTTGATGTTTTAGTAGGACGAATTTATGAATATACCCTGAAGCTGGCAAGTGATAATGAAATAGAAATAGCCGCAGACGACTTAGAAGAAGAAAAAGATGTTATCAAGAATCTGCAATCTTATCTTAAGGTACAGAGACGTATATTTGCTGAAGTTGCATAGAATGGAGGATAAATATGGGCTTTTTCGGGAATTTATTTAAAAGTGAATTTGAAAAATGGGTTGAAGGAGCTTCTCATGAGGAGTTATCAGAGGCTTATGAAGAAGAAAGACAGGATTGGATTAAGAACGGATTCAATGGTGGAACCGGTGAAAAAACTCCTAAAATGAATCGTCTTAATAAAGAAATAAGTAAACGTGTAGCTGAAGAATGGGAAAATGACCCACGAAGAAATAAAGACCCAAACTTCCGTTGGACAGATGCTAATCGTTGGGATAAGGATTAAAATGATAAAGACTCCCCATCACCGGATGTATTCCAGTGGTGAGGAGCCTTTTTGCGTCTATAAGCATTACCCTTCAATATCAATTTTTAGTCCGGACTTGAGCTCCACCGTGAAGTGGTCTTCCCAGACGGTAATTTGCTTGAGCCAGCGTTTAACCAAGGTTTCGTCGAAGGATTCAAGGTTGGTACGCTACTTCTTAATGTAATCCTGCAGGTCATTAATTCTTGCAATCTGCACGTCTCTGGCAGCGGTGTCAACGGTGCATTTTTCACGCTGTTCGCGAAGCTTGAAAATCTGGTCAGCAATCTCATCGTAGGCTTCTTTGTTGTTAGCTTTTTTGAGAAGCTCTTTTTGAAGCTCCATCAGATGCTAGTCAATGCCATCAGCGGTGCTCTTTTGAGCTTCTCTGATGACTTTAGCAATGTTCTGCTGTAACTGCGCCTGATAGGTTGACTTATCTCCAAGGAGCCTGTTTATTGCCTGAACAACCACATTTTCTAATACCGTTTCATTGACGGTTCTTGCATGGCATTCTTCACCGGTAGGTTCCAGCCTGCTAAGGCAGCGCCAGACGATGGATTTGCAGCGCAAGGCTGACAGAAGTATTTGATGAAGTCTTTTCCTTCAGTAAGTTTCTGTTTTTCAAGTCCAAGAACTGTTCCGACACCTTCCAAGGATAATGGTAGTCCTATTGTGGCTGCCCATATCATAGAACAGCGCCAGCTTTCAGGATTTAAGTATTCGCCGGTTGGATAACCTAAGAAGCGTGAGAGACAGATACGTTCAAAAGAAGCATTGAATGCCCACTTAATGACAGTATCATCTTCAAGCGCAGCAATGATAGCTTCGGGTATCTTTTCACCGCAGGAAAGGTCGACGACCTCAACAGGGCCAGCATCTACTCTGTAGGCAAATAGCAATATTTCAAAATTAGAAGACTCACAGTATCGATATACGCTTGTTTTCGGAAGCTGTACATCGCTGAAAGTTTCAATATCAATACTAAGTGTTTTCATTAGCTTGTCCTTTCTAAACCACAAAGGTGGCAGGATTGCTCCCACCACCTCCACGGTTAATAATATGAGATTGGTTTACTTGCTGAGTTCTTTCATACGAGCTTCATGGTATTCAAGGTCACGCTTGTCCTTTTCAACTTCGCGCTATTCACGCTTGCGGTCATTGATGAAATTCTGAACCGCAGTGATAAGGAACACGATGCTGAATACAAACCAGATAGCAAGAAGGATTATTACGAGAATAGACTGTAACATTTCCATAGTCGCCATCTCCGTTAATCAAGAAAATCATCATCTTCATCAGATGCGAAATCAGACTCAGCAGATGCCTTGCCGCCAAGAGGCTCACCATCACGAATCTTCTGCAGATTGTTAAGGCCGCAGGCGATTCCCTTATTGCCAGAGCTATTGAAAGCATAGAAGCTGATGCTGGCACGACCGTACACACCGGAGTAAATCTCAGAGCGAGCAAGGATAGGATTGCGGTCAGCATCTATGATGCCTGGCGCAGACGTAGCGTTGGCATTGACAAAGTAGGAATTTGCGTAAGCAGGGTCATCCGGACGTTCCATATCGCCATCACGAAGCGGAGTCTTGATGACAGAAAGAGCAGGGACAGACTTGCCATTACCCTTGAGCTTAGCTTCACCTTCTTTATTGGCAGCCTGGATTGCAGCTTCAATCTTGGCGATGGTCTTGGTGTCAGACTTAGGAATGATAAGAGATACGCTGTACTTAGGTGTACCTCCGTTAATTGACTTTGGCTCCCATACGTTAGCGTAAGACCAACGTGTATCAGGGCCAGTAATTACCTTCATAGGATTTGATACTTTTACATTCTTGTTCATTTAATTTTCCTCCATAAAATCAGTTTTTGCATTGTTCATTGCCGGTCGTTTATCACTTTCCGGCACAAGAGTAGGTTTGCCTTGCGGCTTTTCGATGTAAGCTAAGCTGTTAGTAGCTCATCAAATCTGGATTTACCCAGTAACTTCTGCATTGCAGTGATACCGAGAAGCTTCTTCTCATAATGGTCAAAGCCAGCATCGGTAACAGCCTGAATGACAGCATCTTCGTTGGAATGTTTACGGTTGGCGCGTCCTTCGACTAACTTCCAGCCATTCCGTTCCTTACCGCTGATTGCCTGCTACAGAGCATATTCTTTAATATCTGATACCCAGGCTACCAGTTCATCAGCACGGGAGAGGATGTATTCAATTTCAGAATCCTCAAGCAGCGGTGGAAGTTTGAAGTCATACTGTGCAAGCATGAGATTTGCTTCCGCTCTGGCACGGCATTCATGTTTTGCTTTACAGAAACCACACCATTCACCGCAAAGGAAGTTCCCGTCACCGGCGAATGCAAGGTCAGCTGTAGGCTTTAATACTTCATCGGCCCAAGCATACAGTTTGTCCTTTGAAATCTCGAAAGTAGAGATGTTCTGACGCCTTGGCTGGTAGATTGTCATGCTGACGGTATCGAAGTCGTAAATATCATCGAAGAGCTCTAAGGCACCGAGCGCATAACATTTCATCTGCGGATTATCATCAGCGGATACCAGAACACCGAGACCATGCTTGTAATCGCATATTCTTAAGGTTCCATCTGCGATGATGATGCAGTCGGCAGTTCCGAATCCCTGTTCAACCCAGCGTGAGAAATCAACACGCTGTTCAATCAGTACCTTCGGGTCAGAGCATGTTTCCTTAGCTGCTTCTACCAGTTCGAGGATGTAAGCGGCGTAACCATTTGCACAGTCATCCATTTCCTCGTTGTACCATGTCAAATTTTCAGTAGGGTCGCTGGCTTCCATGCCCAGAGCCTTCTTCAATTTGTACTCACAAAGCTCGTGTGCGTCGGTTCCTTCGGCAGCATAATCACTGCCTTTGTCTTCATAGCTTTCGCAGAGCCTTGCAGAAGGCGGACAGTTCATCCAGCGGTGTGACGCTGATGCGGATAAGACCGCGTGTCCTTTAGGTGGCATTGTCAAGCACCTCCACATCCTGAAGCAGTGCTTCATAGTGCTTGGGGTCAACACCGGATAACTTGGAAGCCCCGTATTTCTGAAGAATGGTACGGATAGCAGCTGTATGTCCTGCACGGGACTTTTCTGCTAAAACAGCACGTACATCCTCAAGTTTTAGTTCTGGTTTCTTAACTTCCTTGGTAGCAGGTTCCTTTGAGGATGTTTCTTCAGTAGCTCTACCAAACTGTTCTGCTAACCAGTTTGCTGCTTCATTGATAGTAGATGCTGCATTTCGCAGCTCTTCGATGGTCATTGCCATATCGCTCATTTTGCTCATAGCGACTTTCTCCTTTCTCTGATTGTCTTGTGTTTGCGAGGATTGTCCTGTTTCTCGCCATTCTTGCGGATACATGTGAGATTGCTGTAAGTACTGCAATCAGCTCACGGTCGTTACCGCCTGAATTGAAGTAGGACTGTTTCACTTGCTTTACCTCCGTTTCCGTGGTTGTTAAGGCTTGTTGTGACCTGCCTTACACTTTCCACTGGAGATGGGTGAGAAGTTTGAGCGGATAAATTTTGAAAAAATATAAAATCCTTCTGACAACTTTTTGATGGATGCCAGAGGGATTTGATTGCAACTTATCTTATGTAAGATTAGTAGCCACGCATTTTACGAAACTCGGTTCTGTATTTCTTCATCTGGTCTGCGAAAGTTCTCTGCTTGCGACCGAGCTGCTCTGCAATCTTACGGTCTGAAAGTTTATTGCCAAGCATCTCAATAATGAGGTCTGCATCAGGGTCAAGCTCACGGAACTTAGTAATAAGCTGTTCAAGAAGAATTGCATCTGAAATAATATCTTCCATAGTAGGAGCGGTATCAAGAATAGTGTCATACATATTCGCATTACCGTCTTCCGTAGGTACATCTAATGAAAGAATGTCACCTGCAGTGTGGTATTCGCACAAGTCACAGTTTCCATCGCATTTTCAAAGATACTTCTTTGTACATATACAGCGATGATGGTACTGTTCACGTTTCTGGGTTGCCCAGATTTCAGGATACAGAGCTCTGTACTGAGCTTCGGTGATTTCGACGAGTGAGACCTTGTAAGGATTCTCAGCATCGCGAAGTGGATAGTAACGTTTTTTGCGCTGGTTTTCTAAATTTGCCATGTCTTTTACCTCCGTTGGTTTGAATTTCTAAGCGGAGTTCAAAAGCATGGCTGCCAGTATTCTTATACATAGTTGGTCACCTCATGCGGATTGCTCCGCTTCATTTGTGGTGACCAGCCGTTCGCAGCTGGCACTCTGTTTACATGTGAGACCCTTCCATCAACTGCGAACGCACCCCGTGGCCACAGGAGGTGAGTTGATAGTTAGGCCAGATAGTTTAACGTCTTGTCTGGGACGTCCATATCGCCTTAAAAAAATCCTTTATGATTGAAAAAAGTCCTTAACGCGAATGGAAAATTTGACAAATGGACATAAATCTGATATGCTTTTTATAATTCTGTTTTGTCGAAAAAGACCTATCTCCAAGTGTTGAGACTATTATAAAAAATGGGCTGTTTAGATTTGGGGATAGAATGGTACAGCGTGGTACATCATGGTACAAACCTTGAGAAGGGAGATTGTTTTGTGGAGTTCAAAGAATTCTTTTCTATGATGAAAAATCGAATATCAGACGGTGCAGATGTTCCTTATTTCTTTAGGGATTTGATTTCCATGATTACTAATGTGACAGAGGATGAGTGGGGGACGCCAAAAGACCCATTAACAAAATTGTCGAAAGATAGTACCTTGCGCTCATATGTTAAAGACAGAGGATTATCCAAAAAATTTGCACAGAGTATTGTTTATAGGCTTACACCTGAAAACTTTATTGATTCTTTGAAGACAAGACCAGCTACAGTGTTGAATCTACTGGCGGATGATTTTAAGCCTTATGATTCAACTGCCGATGCGAATAATATCGCATCAAAGCTGGCTGACGTTTTCACTGATATCATTAGAAAGGCTGCTGGACTCATACAACCAACAGAATTAGAAAAACAGAAGCTTCTGCAGTCGGAACATGAGTTAAAAGACAAATATGGAGATTACTTGATTAATGAAACAAACCATATATGTCCATTTCCAGGATGCGGACGTTCTTTGGTAGTCAGCAACGCAGGTAAAGCAACGAATTTATTCAATGTGGGATTAATAGATAAGAAAAAAGCACCAACAGTTGAAAACCTGTTGGCACTGTGCCCTCGTTGCTACGCAATATATTCATTTGATGATAATTCGAAGATTAGTAAAGATCTTAATGGGGTTAAGCGAATACTGGTAGCACATCAACAAAGTGTTCAGCTTTTAGATGACCTTCCACTGGAAAAAGGTATCGTTGGTGTTATCTCGAAGGTGAAGAATTTAAAAGAGAAAGATTTGGCTGATGCGTCACTTGACCCGAAAGAGATAAAACAAAAGCTCAATCCAGCTGATAACATTGCTCTATACATTACAGTAAATACATATGTCACCACGTATTACGTTAAATTGCGCGAGATTATGATGAATGCAGATAAACGTGGAGATATTGATTATGATGAAGTGAAAGACCAGATGCATGCGATATATAAGAGATTAAAGAAAGCTAAGAAGACGAAGGTTGAAATATTTAATGAGATTGCACAGAAAATACACAAGGTATGCCTGCAAGAAGATCTTTTCTGTCAGATAGTTGTTTCGTATTTCATTCAAAGTTGCGAGGTGTTCGATGCAATTACCTAATAAATTATATTCATATAAAAACAGCACACTGGCCTTAATTCCAGTGGTGCTGAAAGAAATAAAAAATGGCCCAGTTCCTGTAAAAGATTTATACAAGAAGGTTAGACCAGCTCTCAATGACCCTACGGATTTTATATCAGTTATGGACTGTTTATATGCATTGAGGGCTGCAGATATAAATGATGAAGGAGAGGTGTACATATGCTTGTAGAAATGAAGTCACCAGCTTTTAAAGAGCGTAGAAAAGAACGTCCACCGATTACCTTCAAAAAAGGATTAAACGTAGTACTTGGAAAAGAAGATGGAGCAATGTCTATTGGAAAGTCTTCTACGCTATTGGCTATTGATTTTGTATTCGGTGGAAGCACATATATTAAAAGTGATGGAGTAAAGAAAGAAGGTCATCATACTATTTTCTTTACATTTGAATTTAATGGTGTGCCTTATTATTTTGCTAGAAATACAGGAGAAGCGGATACGGTTTTTATCTGTGATAAAAATTATGAATTTACAGGTAATAGCTATACAAAAACAGAATTTGTTGAATGGCTGAAGCAGCAATACGAGATTGATTTTGTTGGATTATCTTTCAGAACTGTGCTCAGTAGTTTTTTTAGAGTATATGGAAAGAAAAATACAGATGAGCTCAATCCTTTGCAGGGGGTTCACGGACAAAGTATGGAAAAATCAATAACCTCCATACTAACGCTGTTCAATAAATATCAGGCTATTGAAGAATTCAAGGATAGTGTTACTGAACACAAGAAGAAATTAGATGCGTTTAAGGACGCACGTAAATACCACTTTATCTCTAGCCTTGTAGGTGGAAATAAAAAATATGAAGAAAACCTTGCTACCATTCGTTCTTTAGAATTACAGCTTGGAACTTTGATGGAGGAAGCTGAGAAGGGTCATTCTGAAGAGGATATTGAGAAGAATAAGTATAAGGCATTATTTACAACAGCGAAGTTAAATATTGAGAGTGAAATCCATACTAAAGAAATGAAGCTTCGTCTTGTGAATATGAGTTTGGAGTATGGCTTATATCCAACAGAAGCTGATATGGCTGCACTACAGGAATTCTTCCCAGAAGTAAATTTGCGAAAACTCTATGAAGTTGAGCAGTACCATCAGAAATTAGCGAAGATACTGGATGCGCAGTTTGCTGATGAAAGAGCTGCAATCGAAGCGGATATTACTACGCTTCAGGAACAGTTGCAGGTTGTAAAAATACAGATTAAAGAACTAGGCTTCGTTGGTAATCTTTCAAGAGAATTTCTTGATAGACATTCTGCACTAAAGAGTGAAATAGAAGCTTTGAAAACTCAGAATCAGGCTTATCTGACTTTGAAAGAACTACAAGCAGCGAAGGCAAAAGCTGATGAAGCACTTAGAAAAAGTATCGATAATATTTTATTGGAAATTGAGAATGAACTTAATACAAAGATGAAAGAAATAAACGATTCCTTGTTTAGTACACCTAGGAAGCCGCCACATATTCATTTCAATAAGCATGATAGCTATAAGTTTGAAACTCCAGATGATACTGGCACCGGTTCAAATTTCAAAGGCATGATTGTTTATGACTTGGCGGTATTATTATGTACTGCATTGCCAGCTTTGGCACACGATTCTCTTTTGTTTAAGAATTTGGAGAAGGACGTCGAAGATGGCTTAATCCGAATCTATGATAGCACTGATAAGCAGGTCTTTATTGCTTATGATAAGCAAGGCGACTGCAGACCTGAAACTAGAGAACGATTAGAGAGAAATGCTCGTATCAGACTGTCAACGGATGGCTATGAACTTTATGGTAGGTCATGGAATAAAGAGGAGAACAAACCAAATGAAGATGAGTTACAACAAACTGTGGAAACTATTGATTGATAAGAAGATGAAAAAATCTGATTTGCGCAAGAATGCCCAAATCAGTTCTTCGACATTAGCAAAGCTTACCAACGATGAAAATGTGACTACAGATGTTCTGGTAAAGATTTGTAATGAATTGAAATGCGATGTTTCCGATATTATGGAATTTGTACCGGATGAATCAGGAGATATTGCCGAGTCCTGATTATGGTACAGCAAGTCATATAAGTATAAACTAATGAACACAGCTGAATTGCAGTTGAATAGTAATTAGGGAAAGGAGTAATGAGATTATGAAAACAAAAAGTCTCCCGCCCTATGCGCCTACGTTAATTGAGTCAACAAGGGCAATAGGATATTCTCTTGAGGCGGCTGTAGCTGATATTATTGATAATAGTATTGCAGCGAATGCTACAAATGTTGATATATATTTTTTTCCAGTAGATGGTGCTTATATTGCAATTCTTGATAATGGAAATGGCATGAATGAAGAAGAAATCGATATTGCTATGCAATATGGAAGTAAAAATCCTATAGAAGAGAGGGATAAAAATGATTTGGGACGGTTTGGATTGGGATTAAAGACAGCATCTTTATCACAGTGTAGGTGTTTAACTGTTATATCTAAGCAAGGTGAAAAATTAGAGGGACGTCAATGGGATATAGATCATGTTACGGAAGTAGGAGATTGGTCTTTAAACGTTCTTGATGAAGAAGATATTCAGCAAATACCTCAATTTGATGAATTGATAAAATACGAATCAGGAACATTAGTAGTCTGGCAAAAATTAGATCGTCTCAAAGTTGGTGAGATTAATTTTGAACTATCGTTAGGACGTAAAATTGATAGAGTCAGAGATCATCTTTCTCTTGTTTACCACAGATACTTAGCAGGTGAATCAGGAATAACAAAACTTAAACTGTCAATTAATGGTGAAAAAATAAAAGGAGTCGATCCGTTTTTGACGGAGAAAAGCGTTCAAGCCATGGATGATGAAACATTAGTTATTCAGGGCAATAAAATATTAGTACGGCCTTATATTCTTCCGCACATATCCAAACTGACAATAGATGAAATTAAGATGCTTGGTGGAAAGGATGGACTTCGAAAGCAACAAGGGTTTTATGTGTACAGAAACAAAAGATTGTTGGTCTGGGGTACTTGGTTCAGAATGATGCGGCAAGGAGATTTATCAAAACTTGCCAGAATACGTGTTGATATTCCAAACACGTTAGATGATCTATGGACTTTGGACATAAAAAAATCGTCCGCATTGCCGCCAGCAGAAGTTAGAAAGAATTTAGAAATAATTATTAATCAAATTGCTGAGCGGAGTAAAAGAACGTGGACCTTCAGAGGTAAAAAAGAAGTAAGCGATACTGAAACCCATGTGTGGAATCGCATGAAAAATAAACAGGGAGGATTTTATTATGAAGTTAATCGTGAACATCCGCTTGTACAACAAATGATAAAAGTAAATCCCGATATAGAGATGTCACTAAATGTGTTGTTGCAGCAGATTGAGATGGGCTTGCCGCTTAATCAATTATATGTGGATTTGAATAATGATGAACAAATCACTAATGATAATGAGCAGTCAGATGTAGAAATAGTAAAATCACTACAGGAAATGATTACGATGTGTGCTGACAAGCAAGAAAAATGTAATCTGCTTGATGCTATTGCTTGTATTGATCCATATTCGTCACATCTTGATATAGTAGAAAAACTTAAGGAGAAGATTTTGAAGAATGATTAATCCATATGTTGAACAATTAGAAAATATAATCTCCGCATTTGTTAACAATATTTACAAGGAAATTCCGCCTACAGAAGAAGAATTTTTGGAAAAAGCAACTTTGTTAAGAAATGCAAATGCGTCTATTATGCCGGTTTCAGATAATGAATTTGCAGAGATAATTTCTAGACTCAAGCAATCATTAGTTATCCAGATGGATATGGGAGTATATATTAACGATCGTAATAACGGGCATCAGTCCTGGTTGCCTTCAAAGAGAGCTGACTTCGATTTCTTCTTCTGGAACAGATATAAGAAGTATCTGGAAGAAATTAAACATTGGAATCCAAGAGTTACAACAAATCTAGGAAAAGTGTCTGATGAAATATTGGATTTATGTGGCGATCCATCAGAAGATCATTTTGCAATAAAAGGTCTGGTATTAGGTGATGTGCAATCTGGTAAAACGGCTAACTACACAGCCATTTGTAATAAAGCAGCAGATACGGGTTATCGAATTATTATTGTCTTAGCTGGTATGCAGGAGAATTTGCGTAAGCAAACACAAGAAAGATTGGATGCCGAATGTACCGGAAGAAAGAGCGAATATTATCTAGATCCTAAAGCTGAACAGGGTATAAAGAATCAGCCGGTCGGTGTAGGAAGATACGGAACAGATAAAAAAATCGTTGCATTTACTTCTGTGACTAAAGATTTTGATAGCGGTATTCTTAGAAACAATAATTTGGGCATCGAAAACGTTAATTGTCCTGTTATTTTAGTGGTGAAGAAGAATAAAAGAATTTTAAATAATTTAATCAAATGGCTATCAGATAATAACACGCAAAATGCCGCTGGACAGATTGATCTGCCTCTTATGCTAATTGATGATGAGGCTGACAACGCATCAGTTAATACGAAAGACGAAGATTCTCAGCCTGCTGCAATTAATGACTGTATCAGACGCTTATTGAATTTATTCAGTAAAACTACTTATTTAGGCATTACTGCAACGCCTTTTGCAAATATATTTATTGATCCGGAAAAAGACGATGATCTCTTTCCTGCTGATTTTATCTATGCATTGTCTGCTCCTACTAATTATATTGGCGCTGATAGGATATTTGGTGAAAATTCTGATAGTGATCACATGCTCCAGGAGATTGATATAGAAGAGTTAGAAGCATGCTTCCCTCCGAAACATAAAAAAGACTTTGTGGTAGAAGATTTACCAGAGGATCTATATGAAGCTACATATTATTTCTTGTTGCTAAATGCAATTCGCGACTATAGAGGTGATCTTACAGAACATAGATCTATGATGGTACATATAAGCCTTTATACCAATGTTCAAAATCAGATACAAGAAATGCTGAATGTGTGGTTAGAACAGGTAAAATCGGATGTTCGAAACTATGCTAAATTACCACTTTCTCAAAGTGAAAAAATCAGAAACATAAAAGCAATGCATGTTATTTGGGACAAGTATCATTTGAGCGGGATTGTTGGAATAGAATGGGAAGACTTGCTTAAAAATTATTTGCACAAGGCAATTTCTCCTATTGAAGTTCGTGCGGTAAATATGAAAACTGGTGCAGCGAGCTTAGATTATTTTAATCATAAGAATGATGGTTTACGAGTGATTGCAGTAGGTGGAAATAGTATGTCTAGAGGTTTGACATTAGAGGGCCTTGGCGTAACATATTTCCATCGTAATACAAAGATGTATGATACTTTGTTACAGATGGGTCGTTGGTTCGGATATAGACCAAACTACGGGGATGTTGCAAAGGTATGGATGACACCAGAAGCAATCGATTGGTATGGACAAATTACTAGAGCAACAGCTGAACTTAAGGAAGAAATCTCGAAAATGAGAAACGCGAATCAAACTCCAAGAGACTTTGGTCTGAAAGTTCGGCAAGATCCTGGTGCATTAATTGTGACCGCACGAAACAAAATGCGTACAGCAACTGATTTGACATGTCCCGTTACAGTCTCTGGTAATTTACTTGAGACACCTAGATTAAAAGCATCAAAAAACATTTTGGTTTCAAATGAGACTGCATTCAAGAATTTTGTAAATTCGTTGAGTAGTATTGGAGATAGATTTTTTGATGAAGAGCGTACAAAGGGACATTATTACTGGAAAAATGTTCCTGGGGATAATGTTGCTCAATTATTGCTGGATTTCGAGACAAATCCATGGCATTTGAGTTTCAATGGCAGGGCACTTGCGGAATTTATAGAGAGTCACCATTGGAGTAATGGATGGGATGTAGTATTGATAAAATCTGGAACCGGTATTCCATACAATGAGCCGTTGCAGTGCGGAGATGAAACGTTGGAGATCGAGGGGACAGAAAAAAGAAAAATTTTAGCTGATAAGAAAATGATCAGTGTGAGTGGTACTAAGTTGCGTGTTGGAGCCGGTGGATGTACTCGAATTGGATTAACAAAAGATGAAATTCAAGATGCGGAAAAAGCATATAGATCCATACCAGGAAATGAGAATAAGAAAAATATTCCGGACAAAGCGTATCTGATAGCCGACAGAGCTCCTATTTTAATGCTACATATAATACAAGCCGATTATTCAAAGTCTGAGAATAAGGATTTACCTGAATTTTTATTCGCATTAGGAGTTGGCTTTCCTAAAACTAGTGGATCCACTGAAACTGCAAATTATAAGGTTAACTTAATTGAGTTACGAAATTGGGTGGACGTTTATGACAATTATGATGACGATGAGGATATGTAATGAGTGGTAAAGAAAATGAATTAAGAGAAAAATGGAATGCTATTAATTACTATTCTGGTGGAGCATTGAAATTATCTGTAAAGCATCCGCTTGAATGGTATGTTCGATATGCAACACCGGAGCATAAGTCCGTCGTAATATTGAGCCAAAAGGCAATTAAAAAAATAGATTCGTCAAAATGTATCGATGCTGCATGTAACCAGCGGAAGGATGGTAAATATGCAATTTCTTTTACACTGATGGATAGAAAACAGGAAGACGTTTTCATAACAATGGCAGGAGATATTATCGAATATTCTAATGTAGAAACCGATGATATTGCATTGCTTAAAGTATTGCGTAGATATAATGCGTGGTTAAAGTTATTAGATCATAAAAGCAACGCGGTTTTAGGTAGTAACACACAGAAAGGTCTCATTGGAGAGTTGCTATTTTTAAAAGAAAAAATAGAGAATGGAATGTTACCATCGGTTGCTTTAGCTGGATGGGTTGGTTCAGAAGGAGCGGATCAAGATTTTGTGTATGCGGATTGTTGGCATGAAATTAAATCTACAGGGGCTTCGTCTTCAGAGATATCGATTTCTTCTGTTGAGCAATTAGATAGAAATGACGAAGGAGAATTGGTTGTTTATCGTATCGATAAATGTGCACCGGATCAACCGAAATCATTCACGTTATATGGATTGGTTCATGAAGTGATAGAGTTGATTTCACGACACGGCGAAAATCCAGATGAGCTAATATTGAAACTTGGCGTTGCAGGTTATATTGACATGAAAGAATATGATAAACAGCATTTTAGTATGTCATCAAAACAAGTATATACTGTAAACGAATCATTTCCGAGAATACGGAGAGTTGATGTTCCGATAGAAATAACAAATGCTGTTTATCAGATAGATATCCCTAGTATAAAAAGCTGGGAGAAGTAACGAAAATGGGAGGATGTTAGCATGGATTCTACCGAATTTAAAAAAGATTTTATAGAGAGTATAAAAACTGCAGCAGCAGTTACTGGAGAAGGGTCATGTGCGTCCTTTGTAGATAATATGGCGCAGTATCTAATTGATGCTGAGGCGTTATCCGATTTCACACCGTCTTTTTATAAAGGCAAAAGTGCACGTAGTAATTATAGAGTAGATGGATATGTATACGATGAATTCGATAATACAATGAATCTTATTATTGCGGATTTTGATGGTAATGATTTGGAACGCCGACTTACCGGAACAGCTGCAAATAAGGATTTTGGCTTGCTTATGAAATTTCTTGATGTAGCATTGACAACTAATTTATACCAAGAAATAGAGATGAGTACACCATGTGCAGATTTAGTAGATCTATTAAGGTACAACAAAAAGGCAATTCGCAAATATCGTTTTCTTGTATTTACCGATGCAGATATGAGTGCCGCTATAAAGACAGTTGAAATTGATGATTATAATTCTATTCCGGTAGAAGGTCAGATTTGGGATATTGATCGTTTGTTCAGAGTCTGCTGTTCAGAGCAAGGTCGTCAGATTATTGAGATTGATTTTAAGGAGTATTGTGGAGAAGGTATTCCATGTATAGAAGCCAGTTCAGCGTCTACAGAACAGTATAGTAGCTATTTGGGAGTAATTCCAGGAACTGTTTTGGCTGATATATATGACAAGTATGGCAGTAAACTTTTGGAGGGAAATATCAGATCATTCTTATCTACTAAAGTTGCGGTCAATAAGAAAATAAGAGGGACTATCTTGAACAATCCTCAGATGTTTTTTGCGTTTAATAACGGAATATCAGCAACTGCAATGGATGTTGAGATAGAAGATACAAACCATGGAAGATTTATCACCTTTGTTAGAGATTTTCAGATTATTAATGGTGGACAGACGACGGCTTCTATTTCAAATGCAAGATATAAGGACAAAGCAGATTTGTCATCTATTTTCGTGCAAATGAAATTGACTTCAATTGACGAATCAACACCAGAAGAGTCGGACGAGTTGATCAGGAATATTTCTAGATCTTCAAACAGTCAGAATAAGGTTAGTGATGCAGACTTTTTTGCATCTCATCCATTTCACCGTCGTATGGAACAAATATCAAGACACTTATTTGCACCGGCGTCTGAAGGCGCACAGTATGAAACAAAATGGTTTTATGAAAGAGCGAGAGGACAATATCTGCAAGAACAAATGCGCTTGACACCTGCAAAGAAAAAACAATTTGAGTTGCAACACCCTAAAAATAAGGTGATTAAGAAAACAGATCTTGCGAAGGTCCAAAATACATGGAGAGGATTCCCTCAGATTGTAAGTAAAGGTGCGCAGACCAATTTTAATTCGTTTGCAGAGTACATAGATGAGCAATGGAATGCAAATGAGAAGCAATTTAATGAGAGATATTTCCAAACTACGGCAGCGTTGATTCTTTTGTTCCAATATCTAGAGAAGACTATACCAAAACAGTCTTGGTATGAGGGTGGATATCGTGCAAATATCATATATTACACATTGGCACAGTTTAGAAGATTGTTGCATAGTCAATATCAAGGACGGGAACTTGATTTGATGTTGATATGGAATAGGCAGAGCGTGCCCGAACAAGTGGGTACAGTTTTAATCGCATTGGCAGAGCTGGTTCTTCTTCGAATAACTGATCCGTCAAGAAAAGTTGCAAACGTTACTCAGTGGTGTAAGAGAAATGATTGTTGGGAAGATGTGAAGAAGATACATATTGATATTCCTGAAGATATTGAGAATTGTTTAATCACTATCGATGAACAGAAGGCGGCACAGAAATCCGCTAAGAAAGAGCAGAAGGTTGTAAATGAAATTCAGGCTCAGACAACGGTGGTTGATTATCCTGTAGAAATGTGGATGCGACTATCAGAGTTTGTTGTTAGAAATCATATGGTTACACCTACAGATGTATCTGCATTAGCGATTGCATGTAAAATGCCTGCTAAAATACCAAACACTTATCAATGCAAACGCTTACTTGCATTACTACGCAAAGCCTCCGAAGAAGGCTTTAATATTGAAGTGTAAGATGGAGGAACTATGTTTAATACAATAGATTTGTTTGCGGGTGCCGGGGGATTGAGCCTGGGATTTATGCAAACAAAGAAATTTGATATAAAAGTTGCATATGAATTTAATCCTGCCATGCAGGAAACCTATAAGAAAAATCATCCTGGAGTAGCTGTATTTGGCGATGTTAGAGATGCTAACTATGCAGAAATAAAAGAAAAATATGGCGACATTGATGTTGTGATTGGAGGACCACCATGTCAGGGATTTTCTAATGCAAATAGGCAAAAGAATCATGCAATTAGCCAGAATAATTCCCTGGTGAAACAGTATATTAGAGCAATCTTGGAGCTAAGACCAAAGGCATTCGTAATGGAAAATGTGAGTATGCTTAGATCAGATATTCACAGATTCTACTTATGTGAAGATGATCGAGAATTAGTGGATAGCAATGTGATTGAAACAGCTAATACCGAGTTGGTTTTACTTGATGCTGAGTTTATGTTTGATGAAGCAATTAATATTGTGCAGTCTGAGCAAGAACTAGGTCGATATAAATGGGATGTTTTCGATTATCTCGAATTGAACGTTATCTATAAAGCATCTAAGAATACAAACAAATTTAAAGACGTATTAGAAAAACATAGATCACGTCTGATAAAAATATCAGAGAAGCACACAGAGGGTGATGAGGATGATTTTATCATTGCCGCTGATAGGGTTGCGTTTAATGCAATGCTTGATTTTTACGGTGGGAAAATAGAAGAATCTCAGATCAAGGAATTAATTGAGCCTGCAATTATGTACCAAAGGATGATAAGTAAGGCACAGGAGATATTTGAAAACGATATTGTGGTTGATAGCTATACCGACAATAAAGGACTAATAGCCAATATACGTTCATATGCCGTTTTTGATTATTTAAAGGCAAAGCTACAGGGGGGCGATGATGACGACGGATATGCTATTTCGGCAGATGTTCTATCCGCAACTCAATTTGGAGCTCCACAAAAAAGAATGCGTTTTGTAGTAATGGGTATCCGTAAAGATATTACAGATGAGGTTAAACTTCCAGAAGGAAAATATAAAGACGGTCCATATAGGACGGTTGAGGACGCGATTAAAGATTTGGAGGATGTTGAGCCGGTCTATAATGTATCCGATGATAAAAGTGGCATAAAGCTACAAGCTAAAACTGATTTAAGTGAGTTGGCGCAGACGCTTCGTGACTCGGAGATATTGCATAATCATATTATAACTAAAACGACACCAACAGCTATGGAACGTTTTAAAGCATTAGATCAGGGACAAAATTTTCATTCCTTATCTGATGAAATGAAAACAAACACGTATACAGATGTTACAAGAACGCAGAATACGATCTATCTTCGCTTAAAATATGATGAGCCATCCGGTACTGTAGTAAATGTGCGTAAATCAATGTGGGTGCATCCAACAAAAGACAGAGCAGTAAGTATAAGAGAAGCAGCTCGTTTGCAGACATTTCCGGATAGCTTCGTTTTTTGTGGGACAAAGGATAAGCAATATCAGCAGGTAGGAAATGCGGTGCCGCCTATAATGGCAAAAGCTATAGCAAAGAAATTGGCTAACCAGCTTAATAAAGCATTATCACAGAAATAAGGAGATACTTATGAGCCGAAGAGCATACTATTTTAATTCTATAAATAACTTTATATTAGAGGATGATGGGCTTGTTCTCGGCCAATTATTGATTAATGATGAGTTTGAAACTACCGATCTCCAAAAGATGGCTTGGAGATCGGAGATTCAAATTTTAAAGGAACAATTAGTCGAGTTTTCTCAAGGTGATATTATTTTCGAATATACCATCCCAAGAATGGGGCACAGGGTAGATGTGATATGCATAATAGAAGGAATTATTTTTCTCCTAGAGTTTAAGGTAGGAGATAAAGAGTACAAGAAATCTACCACCGATCAGGTGATGGATTATGCGTTGGATTTGAAATACTTTCATGATAAAAGTAGGACTAGGTATCTTGTTCCTATCAATGTTTCAACGAAGGCGGCAGAGAAACAGAATGAATATTACTGTATGGCAGATAATATTCATAACATTCTTTTTTGTAATGAAAATAATATTGGCAGTACTATTCGAGAAACCATTTCGAGAATTAATACCACGTCGTTATCTGCACTGGAGTGGATAAATTCAAGATACGCTCCGACACCGACCATCATTGAAGCTGCGCAGGCATTGTATAGAAAACATGGTGTCGAAGATATTTCTAGGAATGATGCTGGTGCAAAGAATTTAACAATAACAACAGAGGCAATTTCCAATATAATCGATCAGTGTAAGAAAAACAGCGAAAAAGCTATATGCTTTGTTACAGGAGTCCCTGGTGCTGGAAAAACACTTGCAGGCTTGAATATAGCAAACGAACGTCATCATTTTAATGAAGATGAACATGCTATTTTTCTTTCAGGAAATGGTCCACTAGTTGATGTTTTGCAAAATGCGCTTGCAATAGATCGTGCGGAGAGAGAAGGCATAACTAAGAAAAATGCCCTTCGAGAAACGAAAGCCTTTATTCAAATTATTCATAAGTTTAGAGATGAGGCTTTGACTACAGATATGGCACCAGTAGAGAAAGTAGCTATTTTTGATGAGGCTCAAAGAGCATGGAACAAAGAGTCTCTCGCTGATTTTATGAAGCGAAAAAAAGGGATCCCCGATTTTAATCAGTCAGAACCTGAATTTTTGATTAGCATTATGGACCGACATAGAGATTGGGCCGTTATAGTTTGTCTTGTAGGTGGTGGACAAGAAATATATAACGGAGAAGCAGGAATTCAGGACTGGTTTGAAACTTTAGCAGATAATTATCCAGACTGGAAGATATATCTGTCAGATAAAATTACAGATACAGAATACGTGGGAAAATCAGATATCTCAACATTATTGAATGGACGAGAGTACCATTGCATTTCTGATTTGCATTTAGGAGTTTCACTGCGCTCATTCAGAAGCGAAAAATTAGCTCTTTTCGTGAAATTGCTGTTGGATGAAAGGGCAGATGATGCCAAAAGTATTTATTATGAGCTTAAACAATCATATCCGATTTTTTTAACAAGAAATTTTGAAATTGCAAAAAAATGGGTAAAAGATAAGGCTCGTGGAACAGAAAGGTATGGGCTTTTAGCAAGCTCAGAAGGAAAAAGACTGCGAGCTGAAGGTATATGGGTTCCGTCAGATATAAATCATGTAGGGTGGTTTTTGAACGGAAAGGATAATGTTGACTCATCATATTATTTAGAGGTGGTAGCATCTGAATTTAAAGTGCAAGGTTTAGAGGTTGATTATGCAATACTAGCATGGGATGCTGATTTTAGATATACGACTGAAGGTTTTGATTATTTCAAGTTTAGAGGTACAAAGTGGAATCATGTCAATCAAGAACAAAGGCAGAGATATCTAAAAAATGCTTATCGAGTTTTGTTAACCAGAGCAAGACAGGGATTGATTATATATGTTCCTGAAGGTTCAGAAGAAGACCCATCAAGAAACAGGGATTATTATGATAGAACTTTTCAATATTTGCAGAGCTCTGGGATGGAAGAAATCTAAGTGGTGATATTTTGAAAGATAAAAAATATGAAGATATAAATAAAACATTAGCAGCAGTTGGAAAAGCTGTATTTGTAAAATTTTATTATGATTTCAAAGACTTTTCTGTTCCAAAAGACGAATTGGCTAAAAAGATCCTTTCGGAAAATCCAGGATCGAAGTCAGATAGTCAAAATTTTCGAATTCCAAGAGCGCGACATATATTCGAATTAGGACAAGAAAAGGAAGCATTACGTATTATTATTGAAAGTAAACGCGTAGATCCGAATGCGATAGAAAAAGCTAAAGAGATTTTAGCTAAAGAGACTGTTAGGGAAGATTTTCAAACGGAAAGAGTAGAGGAAAGACAGTTTATCGAACATTTCAATCAAGAAATTCAATACGATACTAGTCTAAGAAAACCACCATTAATAGCAGAACGGTCACAGTACATATATCCTCGTAAACAGTATGAGTCGAAGAATGCTTTGAGACGGGCACAGTATTTGTGTGAAGTAGATAATTCGCATTGTGTTTTTAAACGAAGAAATAGCCCTAACAATTATACAGAGCCACATCATTTGATTCCATTATTAGCTCATCGTGATTTCCCAGGAATTGATTTAGACCGTGAACAAAATATCGTATCGCTTTGTAGTAATTGTCACAATTTATTACATTATGGTTTAGAGTACAAAGATGTATTGTATGAACTATATCAACAAAGAAAAGCTCTTTTAGAGGAAATCGGGATAACTATATCATTTGAGCAATTGTTGAGTTATTACTAAACATTTTAACTATGCCACATCTTTTAACGATTATAAAAGGAATTTCGCCACCATGCTACTATCAATAGGTCGAGACCTTGAAATCCGGCAACTCAACCGAGAGGAGTGTATTGACCCATCAGCGGTCAGTGTAGCTTCACTATGAGCAAATATGTCAGCCTTTACCGTCTCAACTGTCGAGACAGTGGCAAAAACACAGCAATGCCAAAATGCCTGCATTATTATAGTATCCAAGGGAATTACTCGACTGTTTACCATAAACGCAGACAGTAGAGACCTTGATATAGATGTTGAAATTACATAATTTTTAGATGTGAATCAGGTTTTTTGGCAAGCGTGGACTTGTTTCCTTTTTGATATGATATGTTTCCGCGAACGGGCGGTTACTCTGACATCAATCAGGAGGTATCGTTCCATGTGGAGACAGTCTGTCTTTTGTCCCAATTAAAACAAAATAAATTTCCTAAAAATGAAGAAAGTAGGCAACCACAGTGTCCGGAAGAGAAGTGAGAGAGCAATTGTGGAGGTACTGAAGCATTTTAAGATGATTCAGGAGAAATAAAAAGATTTTGTTCAATAGGAATTTGTAGGAGAATTACCATTATGATTAGAGAATTACGAAAAGCAGATGTAAATAGAGTTGCAAAGATATGTTTTGAATGTATATCAAAAAAATACACGAGCAATATCTTTTTATCAAAGAGAGGGATTTGAAATTCAGAATAGTGGTTTAGATGAAGCTACTGGAGAAAAAGAATATGTAATGGTATGGCAGTAGAAATAGAAATAGAAGTTTAAGTTTATAAAATGAATAATGGGTAACAGGGTTACTTTTTATGTATGGATACACTTAAGTATGAGATTCCAAATGAAATAGATAGAAATTTTTTCAATCATAAGAATGTAGGAATTATGGCATATAAAAATGTCAGAAAACCTACATTCTTATTTTTTATTTTACAATATATTGTTGATTCAATAGGATTTAGAATTGGCAAAAGTCATTAATTTCAAATTATTTAATTCAAATCAAAATTCAAATTATTGATATAAATAGTAAAGTATGATTGTAAAAAATAGAACTCACAATATATGTCTGTAGCACCAGATAAGCACTGCGATAAAAAATTCCGAAAGGTATTTTTTGAAAAGAACTTAGAAAAGCGGTTTATTGACCGCTGGGGGAAATAGCTAATTGTATGATTATGAAGAAGGAGGACAGTATTTATCAGATACGAAAACTACATTAACAGTGCTGGACTATTAGTATTTGAAAATGTTGGAAATTTATAAATGATTGTATAATTACTTAATATATAACAAGTAGGGAAAAGATATGAGAATGGATAAGATAGGTATTAATATTTCAAGGTTAAGAATTGAACGTGGAATTACGCAGGAACAGCTTGGCAGGGATATTGGACTGACAGCTTCTGCTATTTCAAATATAGAGTGCGGCAGGAGTGTGCCATCAGTGGATACTTTGTGCAGGTTTTCTGAGTTGTTTGGGGTTAAGGTTGATACCATATTATCTGATAAATCTGACTCAGACCTGAATAAGCTTGAAATGGAAGAAAAACTAGTTGTTGTTGACAGATATTTATCTGAAATAAAAGATATATCTGCTAAGTGCAGTATAGGTCATAGAAATTATGAGATTAGCAGGAAAGGAGGGGAAATAGTTTATAAAGCATCATCAAAGGAATAGATAAAACGTTAAATACGAGGAGGAAAACAGAGTGCACAGATTGAAAAGATGGATAGATGAAGAAGTCAGTTTTTATAAAAAACAATTAAAAGAGAGTCCACTTGAAACAATAGCTATATACCTTTCGTGGGTATTTGTAATTATTATTGGATTAATGGCAATATTTGCATATATAAAATTTATTATTGATGGCGGATATCCAATGAGTGTTGCCAGAGTTAAAGAAAATGGAGCTTTTGCTAGTGATAATTTTACAAGTGGAACAATATATATAATATCTAATAATGTGGTTTGGATTATATTGGCAATAATTATTTGTATACAGACACTAGTTTCAATTATTTTAATGTTTGCGGAAAAAGTAATATGGAAATGGATATTGTTTATTATAGATATAATTGCAATGGTATTTTGTGTTGTAAAAATATCAACGAATTACAATTATTTAGCAAATCATGATATGGGATTAATATATGCGGCTGTTCTGCTTATTACAATTATAGTTTTCTTTAAACTTCTTATAGATAGTGATGGCAGTTATGTATTTCTTGCAGAAGGATTAGGATTAGCAGCATATCTTATTATACTGGCGCTAATTTTATTATTGGAAAATATAGTGGCGATTGGTGCATTAGCAGGAGCGATTATAATTGTAGGAATAGTGGCTGCTATATTAATATTTGGTAATAGTTCAAAGGAGAGTGCAGGAAGTACATCTACATCTTCTGGAAGTGGAGGTTCAACCTCATATAAAAGTTCATCAGGTAATGTTGGTGTGAAAAGCAGAAAGCCAGATAAAAATACAGCTAATACACCAGCTTATAAAAAAGATAGTAACCCTAACCATCATTATATTGCAAATTATAATGAAATATTGGGTGTCAAGCTATATAAGGTTCATGGTGATATGGGAGATTATATTGAATTAGATAACACAATGGTGGAGAAAAAGATATGTAGTCTTGCAGATGCAGAAAGTGGAAAACATAAATTTTATAGAGAAGAATCAGGAAAAGAAATCAGAGTTCAAGAAATTCCATGGAAATAAATAAAACATAAGGGGACACATTGTGAAGAAGAAAATAATAATAGGCGTATCGGCAGCAGTAATAGTTATTATGGCAATAGCAGCAGGCATTGTAACTGGAGCTTTATCGAAGAAAAAAAGCAGTAATGATATAAATGTTTCGTGTAAGGCAGCAGTGACTAAAAATGAGGATATAACATGTTATGACTGGCTTAAGAAGTTATGCAATAAGATGGGCATTGAAGCAGATGATTACAGAAAAGCGGCTAAGGAATATGGATATATTACAGATAGCGATGAATTTAGTAATGATGACATAGCATCAGGCGGATTTATGGCTCTTACTTCAATGCGTGCAATGGGCGAAGGCAAAATGCAGATATATCTTGGAACTGATGATGCAATATCAGATAATACCAATATAGGGCTTGCAATTAATAATAACCTGATAGCAGAAGATTCGCTTGATAGAGGATTTTCCGACCAGGAGGCTGATGGTATTCTTGATAAATTTGATGATTTATATTATGGAGAATTCTGGCCTGAAGATATTGAAAATGTTTCTTATAAAGAAAATATTTCTCAGCTTCAGTTTTTTGATATTAAAGATTATAAAGAAGATGAAAATATTATATATATAGATGAAAGTGCAGCCAAAAATCTGAAAAAAGGTGACACATTTGTATTTGATTATATGGGCGAGAAAATTGCAAAGAAAATCGTTGAGGATATGGGAAATGGTACATTTTCATTGGAAGACCCTGAGATAGACGAGGTATTTAATACTCTTATAGTTTCAGATTCGGCAAGCATAGGAATTGACGATATTATTAGTTACTATGGACTTGATAATGTGAAGGTGTCGGCTGGAAAGCCTGTAACTATGCTGACAGCAGATGTGTCTAGTAATATCCATTCCAAGGGATTCTCAATAGAGGTAGCGGTAAATGATGATAATGAACTTGAAGTTACATTGACAGATAATGATACGGAGGCAGAATACGAGCTTCCTATTAAACAGAAGCTTAATAAAAAATGTGAGAATTTCTCTATAAAATGGGACGTTAATAATATAAATGTAGGAGCACAGGTTAAATATACTCTTAAGAGTGGGTTAAAATATGCATCTGTAGGTGTTGATATTGATTCAGAGATTTCAGGAGAAATCGGAGTTGAAGGTGATTTTTCAGATGGAATCCTTTTATGTCAGACACCTGCACTTATTGGTAGTAATCTTGTTGCAGTAAATGTAGCGTTATATATTGTTCCAGCAGTAGATGGTTCAGTTAATCTTAAAGTAGAAGTACCATATTATGCAGGAGTATCATATGAAAAAGGGAAAGGCGTGAATGGAACAATGGGGCTTCGTTCATCTATGCAGACATCAATTGAGGCAGAAGGAACAATGGGATTGTATTTCAGGACAGCACCAATGCTTGTAACAATGAAATCCATTCCGTTATTAGATGCAGAACTTGATATAGGTGCAGAAGCAACACGAACTGGCAGACCAAATGGGCAGATATGTTCTGATGTTAATGTTAAGTGTCCTGTTTTCATAATTGGAGTTGGTGATGAAAGTGTTAAATATAAGAATAAGAAATCACTTCTTTGTACAATGGATATAAGTAAGAGTTGTGAATTTACATCATTTGCAAGAAGTAAATCACTTCATTATGAAAGACTTGCTGATGGCACGAAGCAGTTTGTGAAGGAATGTACATATAATGAGCAGCCAGAAGATGATAAGCCAAAGGAAAGTGAGACAAGTACAGAAGCAACAACACAGGAGCAACCAACGCAGGAGCAGGTAACACAAGGAACAGATGTAAAAGAATCAGGGCCGCTTCATACATATAAGACGAGAATGGCAGAATATTTCCCAGAGCAGACGACATTTTATTTTGATTATCCGGATAATTGGACAGTGGTATCAGAGCGGGCTAATGCGAATACAGAAGTTGTTATAATTCAAAACGATAATGGAGTTCAGATTGAATATATGGCACGAGATGATAAATTTGGAACAGAAATTATGGGTAATATTATGGTAGAAGCTAAAAATGATGTTGTATCAAAGCCAAGGTATAACTCTGGCGGAGAATTGGTGATAGTTAAGACAAAGGACTATAAAGAATATTCAAGAACTTCACCTGATGTAAGGGAATATGATGATGGTGCAGAAAGATATGCATTGATGCCAGCTTCTACAAGTTATTCAATATGTCACACAGGAATTTATTTAGGCTGTTATTTTGAAACACCTAAAGAAACAATGTTCTCTTCAATACCAAGCAAAAAATTAACAGATAAAGACAGAGAGGAAATAATTGCAATATTAGAGTCGTTTAGAGATACTCCTTAAAAACAATTTGTGATATAATGAGCGCAAAAGAAAAGGAAGCGGCTGCGAAGCAGACATTTACTTTTCTTGCGCCATTAACGAACGAACAGCCATGCGAAGCAGGGCGAGATAGCGTGAAGCGCGGGTTCGTGAGTATAGGGGAAATAAAGAGTGAATTATCAGGTTGTGAAAACTAAAGATAAAAACTTGAGGGAAGGGGGATTATGAACGAATTATATTAATTTTGATGTTGAAGAAATAATGGAGGTATTTACAATGGGTATGACAAATGATATTGATGAGATTATGAGAGAAACTGGCGGATATAAGCCAGGGAAAGCGTTTATTGGTTGCTTTGATGGGGTAGGCGTTGAAACCTATGGAGTAGATACCATAGGAGAACCAGCAGTTTATCATAAAGAGTCTAAAAATTTTCATATATTTCCAAGCAATGAGGAAAAAGTTGCCCAAATTTCAGATTCTGATAAACGATTAAGGGATAAGATTATAAATTATTGCCAAAATATTGAATGTTTTAAATTTATAGAAGATAAAGGGGAGTTGAACGATGATAAAATAGTGATATGTAAAAAAGATGGTAGCAAAGGTGGAGTAGTAACGTCAGATAGAAAACGAGTAGCGAATGGCTTGTATAAATTTTTACCATTTTATTATAACGGGAAAATATATAATATCAATTTTATGAGATTTTATATAGATAAAGAGAATAAGGTTAATTGCATTTTTAAACAAATACAATTTGATAGAACTAATATAAAATATGTTAATGAAGATGGCATTTGTTATCCGAAAACATATCAAAATCATGTAAATAAACTCGATAAGCTTATTCAGGATAATAAAGGAAAGAACTTTTGTTATAATCCACCTGTAGCATATGATGATATAGAAGGGATTGTAGAAAAATTTATTGGATTTGTAAAAAAATGTGAGGAATATGAGACAAAATAGTATTGTATGTATATCAAACATATTTAAGTAAAACAAAATAATAAACCTAAAGGTGAAAAAACCCGACCTCTCCGACATTATAATAAATAATAGACGAGAGGTCATCTTGTCTGAACACAAAACACCATATAAAAGAGAGGATAACAGCCAGACGAAAGGAGCTTATTAATGAAAAGAAGAAATCAATATATAAGCCAGCTCGGAGTATCGAGAAGAATTTATGGCGGTAATTTTGTTACAGAGAAAAAGCTGTACAGAATGCGTCAAAGATATCGATATGGATTTGATTATCGCGACATTTTTAATATGGATATGTCATTTGCAGAATGGTTATACTCACATATGCGAATGTATAAGGATAATAGTGTTCATGATGATACTATGGCTACTGTAACATTTGATGGTAAAGAATACACCATACAAGAGGCGGTGGATTGGATTATTGAAAATACTGGGGAATTTATCAGGTATGGTTATTATTTGGATACACATTTTGATTACATAACAAGATATCCTCTTATTGGGAAAATGATGAGTAAATTTAATCCGGCTGTCAGAATGTATTTACAGGAGTATGAATGGCTTGAAGATAATGAGTGTCAAATAACGGATAATTTTATTAAGGCAGGCGGACTATTTATTGAGATAATGCAATATTGCTGGTTGTAGGAAACAATGTCTATAGATAAGGAGAATCACAATGGCAATTAAATTTAAAGAGATAAGAAAATTTCTGGCAAGGAACACAAGATTATCAATCTGCTTTGAAGATGGGGATTATCATAATTATCTGTTGATATCTGATATTCCGTCTTTGGAATATGATGAGTTATATGTTTATGGAGTAGGAATGACTGATGTGGAGTTTTCGCTGGATATTTATTCAGAACCAGATGAAATAAATAGGGAAGTAACTATATCTGGTAGGGGTTTTACAATGCAGCCGGCGATAGAGATAGTATTATCTGATAAGCCACGGGATATTGAAAGAAACATTTGTGATAGTCTGACATTTAAAGATTTAAAGCCTTATTTACAGATTGGCAGATGGTTTAATATTGTCAATAAGCTGGACTGGTCAGGTGAATCATATGAGTATAGAAAAAACATTTCAGAAAAATATGACAGTATGTATGTGTATGGCATAGGAATGGAGAATAACCCTGATTTAGAAGAAACATATAAAGAATTAAAATATGACACTCATCTTAAGAAAAGAATGGTGCTGGTGCTTTCAGACAAACCAAGACGGAACTAAACATAGAAAAAATACATTTGAACATAGCAGGTAAATGTGAAAAAGAGGTGGACATATATTTATGGATATTACAATAGATGATAATAGAAATGTATATGTGGTTTCGGATATTCATAATAATGCAGATGGATTTAAAAGGCTGTTAAAGAAGATACAGTTTAATGAGAATGATTTGCTGATTATTGATGGAGATATATTTGACCGTGGAGATAAGCCAGTTGAGCTGTATTTTGAAATATTAAAATATCCCAATATACAGGTTATACAGGGCAATCATGATGTCTGGGTTGCAAGGCAGATTATTGAACAATTCGGACATAGAAAATCTGGAGAATATATTTCTTATAATACGGTGTCTATTATGGAGAAGCGGCTGACACCTGTTGATATGCTAAGACTTGCTGAATGGATACAGGAAAAGCCATATTATATTAATCTGACCATTAATGGCAGGAAATATCAGATAGCACATGCACAGACATTTCTTACGCCTGAGCGTATGTTTGATAAAAGAAAGATATATATGGGAGACGGACATTATGAGCAGTTTATCAGGGGTATGGAGGAACATGAGCAGTTTATATCGGTTGTGGGGCATACTGCAACTGATAACAGGAAAATATGGGTATCTCCTTCAGGACGGACTATACGCATAGATTGTGGAGCTGGTTATAAATGTTATGGTAAAGAGGGGACACTGGGAGCAATAAGGTTAAATGATATGAAAGAATTTTATATTGATTAATAAATTCTGATAAATGGTGGAAAAAACCGACCAAAATGTTATTATAATAGAGAATACAATATATTATGATTAACACGAGGTGATATATGGCAAAGAGAAAGATTCAGAAACCAACCCGTTTTGAGCGTATGTATAAGGTGTGGGATTATCTGAGAAAGAATACAGACAGAAGACACCCTACCAGTATTGCTAAAATGAGGAAAGATGAAAATATAAATGCGTATATTGGTGATAAGGAGACTATTAACAGACTTTTAAAAGATATGGCAAATATTATGAATCTGGAAGATGGAGGAAGTGATTATAAGCCAGAAGCTGAGTGGCGGCTGTATTTTGATGATTTCAAGAAGTTTTATGGTGATAAGGAACGATATGAACGGGATGATTCTGATGAAGATGATTCTTATATTGCAAATGTAATGCGCATAAAGAACCTTTACTATAACAGAACATTTTCTGAGAAGGAGGTTGATTCAATTATTGAGGGTATTATGGCAACAAGGACACTGGATTCCAAGTCGGCGCAGGAGCTTGTCAGGAAGGTTGAGGACAATATGACTACGGCATTTTATAAGAGAACGCCGAGACATATATGTAAGGTTCAGGAGCCGGAGCTTGCAGATAGGGAGCTGCTGAAAGACAATCTTGCCATTATACAGAAAGCAATTGATGATAATGTGAGAATACAATTCAGATTCAATGGCTATTCTTATGAGAAAAAGCTGGAGCCGGTCAGGGCGGAGATGGACGAGCTTAGCCCTTACTATATTGTTGCGAGTGGTGGAAAATACTATCTGCTGGCGGCTAAAGAGTATGAAGGTTACAAGCCCAATATGTCTATATGGCGGATTGATCTTATGACGGATATAGAGATTCCGGGAAGGAATGACAGGCTTCATATTAAGGGAATACCACGTATTCCAAAGAAAAATGTTTCAAATCTTCCAGAAAAATGGTCAGAAGATTTTCAGTTGAAACATCTTAATATGTCTTTTGATAAGCCGGTTTTTGTAACGCTAAGAATTAAGAGTGAAAAATGTGAAGACAATCCGAAAAAGAGAGTCCGCCCAGGATATACATTTTTACATGACTGGTTCGGAGATTCATTCACATACATAAGAACAGAAACGAAGCCGCCTTATGATGATATCGTCAGGGTGGAGTGTTCACCTTATGGCATGGCACACTGGGCATTGCAATACAGTGAACTGGTCGAGGTTCTTGAGCCGGAAAGTCTGCGGGAAGATATAAAAATTAAGATAAAGGCGTTGAATGAAAAGTATTCATTGTAAGGGGAGGAGCCATTGTGATGAATTTGCTTGAATTTTTAGAGAATTGGGATGATAATACACAAGTTTTGGTCGAAAAAAATACAGAAAAAATATTTTCTGGAAAAATTGCGGATATGTCTGAGAATGTAGCATGCAGATATTGGATTCAAAAAGCTGGTGTAAAATACTATAATGAAATAATGCATATAGCTGTAGAGAATATGAAAATAAAATAAAAATAATTGATTTTAGTGAGCAAACTAGGAGAAATATAGATGATTGATATAACTATGTCAGATGACTACATGGCGTTTTTAGAAGAACAAAATTATAACTTCACAGATTTTCAGACAGCAACTCTTGTCTGGAATGACCCCATGAAAAGCAGACGGCAGAAGCTGGAGGCATTGGCTTTATTAAGAGACACTACTAAAGATATTGTACTTAAGAAGCAGCTCATTGAAAGAATAGAGTATGAAAATAAATTGTCAAAAGGTGAAGTAGACATAGTAAATCCGTTCAGACCGGAAAGATTTGAAGATGCATTTTTTGAAATCCCATTTTGTTATAAGTCAGCAGGTACTCCGGTGAAGGATATAGTAGATGGAACATATGGAATACTTTCATCTGGAGAAGATGACTGGAATGATTATCTTCAAGAGATTAAAGACAGAAAATGGGAAGTTGATTATTCAGATATTCAGGCTGTGGTTTTATATCCAATAAAGTCGGAGTATTGGGATCATATGCATTGTAATCCATTGCATCTTCAGATGGAATTGCCGCCACATATGGAGAACAAAGAGGAAGATGCAGCTTATAGGAGAGCCATGGAAGCGCTTAGTGATTATTGTTTTTACAAAGGAGAGCGCAATACTGAGGAAACAGCTAAACGGTGTATGAAGGAATATGCCAAGATTTGAGCAGGATAATATTGGGAGGTGTCTGATGATAGAAAATTTTATAGACAGATTTGTACCATCTAAAGATGAAAGAGAGTTTCTTAAAGACAAGAGTGTTACATTTTCGGATGTGGAACAGGCAGAAATAATAATTAATCATGAGTGCTTAAAAAATTCAGAGAAAAAACAGGCAGTGCAAGAGTTGAAAGAAACCATATCAGATAAAGAATTGATAACGGATTTAAATAAGGCAATTGATGAAATACCGGATTCGGAGAATTGCTGGCACGAATCGGGTATGAAATGCTTTTATAGAAAATTTGATATTCCACATAATTTCAGACATGGGGATATAGTAAGAGTTGTTGATGGGAAACATGAAGGGAATATCGGAGTAATACTTGGGCTTACAGATGAAGAGTATGAGAAACTTAAAGTCAAAAAGGGTGATTACAGTGATATACAGATATGTGTTGATGTCATATTCAGAGGATATGATTATCTTGGAGAATTTTCACACTCGCATGTTAATCCAATATATATTGAGAGAATCCAGCTTCCAGAAAGTGATGCAAGGAAACATTACATTGATTATCTTGTGGAAACATACGATAAACAGTATTTATCAGATTATAATACAGCTACACACAAAGAAAAAATAAAACAAAGAATCCACATTTTGTCTGCCGTTATGTGGGCGCAGGAACATCATAACCAGATTATGTATCTGGTGGATAGTGCAAAGGATAAAGCTTGTTTTCAGGAGATGCTGATGGAACATTATTATTTTGACAGAGAACAGGCATGTGCTATTTCGGATATGAGAATGAGCGTGTATACAGCATTAGAAAAAGATAGAACAAAAAAGGAAATACAGGAATTATTAATGAAAATGTAATTATAAGAAAATGGAGGGTGTCAGATGGAATTAAAACAATCAGATACGATAAACAGATATGATAAAGAAATGAAATCACAAGAGGAGTTAAAACATTTTCAGGAATCAGCGGCGCTTTTTTATAAAGATGTACAAAAATTATACAAAGAAGATGTTGAAAGAAGAAAGAATAATTAAAGGTGAAACATGAGTGTTGAGTATAATGTGCTTAATATATTAAAAGAACACAGTTCCAAAGAGGCCGCAATAACGCTGAAGGTTACTGATATCGTTACTTATATGCATAAGGATTATGATAAAAGCATTACAGATAAACAGGTCAGGAAAGCATTAAAGGATTTGACGGACTCAGAACTTAATCTGCCTGATGAACAGAAGGTAATCAGATACAGGACATATGACAATGAACGCCGCAAGACAGATTATTATTATAACAACATTATAACCGATGTAGAGTTTAAATTCCTAATTGATTCTGTGTTGTACAGTAACATTTTTAATAATGAAAGAGCACTGGATTTAGCCGGGCGGATTCAGACTTTATCAGGGAAGAATCTGAAAGATATAACACCTTATGCAAATGATTCTTTCGGGCGGACCAGATATGCACAGAATACAGATGTTCTGGCAAACTGCCAGCTTATAATTGATGCCATTAAAAATGACAATTACATAGAATTTGACTGGAATGTATATGATGTTAAGAATAAAAATGTTTATCTTCATTTTCAGGGAAGAAGAACAGTGATTCCTATAAGACTTATGCTCAATAATGGAAGATATTTCTGTCTGGTAAGATACAGGGACAGCAGGAAAGTATATACATACAGTGTTGACCTTATGACCAGATTAAGAGTAAAGGAACAGAGGAAAAGTGATGGAATAGGCTTTGATAACCTTAATATACCGTTAGAGAGAGCAGTATATATTCTGAATCACCCTTACATGATGGGCGGTGAATTAAGACCTTATATTGTCAGGATAGACAGGGAGTATTTTTCAAGACTGATAGATGATTTTTCATATGAGATAAATGTTTTGAAAGAAACGGATACAACAGTTGATATCCGTGTAAATGCGTCATGTAAGGGAATGGCATACTGGCTGTGTCATCATTATGATATAGCTTCAATTGTTGATAATAAGGATAAGGAATTGAATAAAGAATTAAAGAAGGCAGCAGAGTCTATATTAAGACAGGTACAGGATTGAAAAAAGGAGGAACACGAATGAAATACTATATTAGTGATATGCATTTCTTCCATAAAAATGTGACAAAGGAAGGCAATAATTTTGATAACCGTCCATTTAATTCATTAGCTGAAATGCACCAGTATATGAAAGAAAAATGGAACAGTAAGATTACAAATGGTGATACGGTTTATATTCTTGGAGATATTGCTATGCGGGGTACAAACGAGGAGCTGATAGCCTTAGTTGCACAGTTAAAGGGCAGGAAAGTTCTTATTAAAGGGAATCATGATGATGTTTCTGATATGAGGTATAAGAATATTTTTGAAGAGATATATGATTATAAGGAAATTACTGACTATGTAGACCAAGATGCATACAAGCTTGTATTAAGCCATTATCCTATACTTATGTGGAATGGACAGCACAGGGGGACAATACATTTGTATGGACATACTCATAATACTTATGAAAATGAATTCTATCAGGAATGTTTACGCAAGCTGAATATGGAAATGCTTATGCGGTCAGAGAAGTGTTATGATATATCAAGGGCTTACAATGTAGGCTGTATGATGCCTTATATGAATTATGAGCCACGTACACTGAAGGAAATACTTAATAAATAGCATACGGAGGGAATATATGGCGACATATGTGATATCGGATATTCATGGTGAATATTGGAAGTTTATGGAACTGCTGGATATGATACATTTTTCGGATGAAGATATATTGTATGTGCTGGGAGATGTTGTTGACAGAGGAAAGAACCCGGTAAAGACGCTACTTAAGATGATGGAGATGCCAAATGTTATACCTATAGCAGGCAACCATGAACAGATGATGCTGGAATGTATGTTGGTTCTTATTAATGAAGTAAAAGATGAGAATTCTATCAAAGAATTTGCAGAAAAGTTTAGTGACGATATGTTCCAGAAGCTTTATGCATGGCAGAGAAATGGTGGGATTGCAACCACTGATGAACTGAGTAAACTGGATAATGAGACAAGAAAAGATGTGCTTGATTATGTGGCAGATTTTTCATGGTACGAGAAGGTAGCGGTTAATGGACAGAAGTATTTTCTTGTGCATGGAGGGCTTGGCAATTTCGATATTAAGAGGGACATTGATGATTATTCGCTTGATGAGCTTGTATGGTCAAGGGTGGATTATGATGTCAGATATTTTGATGATGTAATAACTGTTACAGGGCATACACCAACAAGATATATTGAGGACAATCCCAGACCAGGCTATGTGTACAGAAAGAATAATCACATTGATATTGACTGTGGTGCATATCTGCCGGGTGGAAGGCTTGCGGCAGTATGTCTGGACACAGGTGAAGAATTTTATTCTGGTGGCAATGATAAAGACTGAGAATTTATGGAGGAATGTACATGAAAATATATTGCATGAGTGATATACATGCGTGCCTTGAGTCATTTGAGGCTGCTCTGGAAAATGTAATCTGTCATCTTGATGAAGATGACACAATGCTTTTATTGCTAGGCGATTATGTGCATGGTGGTGATTCTGGTAGAGGAGTGCTTGATAAGATAATGCATTTGCAGGAACAATACGGCAATGATAAGGTCATGGCACTCATGGGGAATCATGAAGATATGGTAATAGGCGGCGAAAGTACCATAGATTCGATGTATGGAGGCATGCAATGGTATGATAATGAAAATGCAGATGATTTATACATAAGCTGGTTAAGCAGCCTACCAAGATATTACACAGAAGGCAATACTATATTTGTGCATGCCGGAATTGATGAAACTGTCGGTGATATGTGGGAATGGGAGACATCTGATGATATATACACAGCGAAATATCCTGCTGAAACAGGCAGGATAGAATGTCTTGACATGAAAGTGGTAGCAGGTCATGTCTATACATCTGAGATATCAGGAGATTCAACGTTTAATGACATATATTATGATGGTGAAAATCACATATATATAGATGGGAATGTGTTGTCAACAGGGGTTATCCCAGTGTTAATGGTTGATACTGATACAGACAGCTATTATCGCATTACCGATGGAGGCTGCTGGCTACTGACGGAATATGAAGAATAGTATTGTTTAATGTTAAATGAAAATGAGGTCATTGATATATGATATATGCTATGAGTGATATTCATGGATGCATAGGAGAGCTTCAAAAGAATATGGAACAGGTTGATCTTGGTGGTGATAATCGCATTGTATTTTGAGGAGACTATATTGATTACGGCGACAGTTCATATTATGTTTTGAAGTATCTTTGGGATTTGCAGAAAAAATATGGTACAGAAAAAGTTGTGGTTCTTAAGGGTAACCATGAGCAAATGTTTTTGGATTGGATTGAGGATTACAGAAACATATATTCAGATGATTCTTTCAAATCATGAAAAGCTGATTTGGTGGATTCAGCAGATGCCTTTATATTTTGAAACAAAAAGTCAGATATTTGTTCATGCAGGAGTAGATGAAGAAGCAGGAGAGTACTGGATGTGGGGAGCATCTGATAATACTCTTCTTGGCAAGTTTCCGGCAACGAAAGGTAAGTTTTATAAAACGATAATAGCAGGGCATGTTGGAACCTGCAGCAGAGATCTTGCTGCTGATCGGAGTTATCACGATGTTTATTATGACGGAGAGAGTCATTATTATATTGACGGATCGGTTTATAAGGGTGGAAAACTGTTGCTATTAGCTTATGATGAAGAAAAGGAAAAATATTATCAGGTTGAAAATGGCAGGATGGTTCTTGTTAACCCCACTGGAATATAAGAGAGATAGATTATATAATGTCCATAATCCAATTAGAAATGCCTGATTAAAATAACACGAAATTAATTTAATATAAATATACAATAGTAGCTTCGGTAGAAGCTGCTATTGTATGTAATGACAGTAATATGCTGAATATTATTTAGTCCCAGTAGACCCAAATCCTCCATCACCTCGCACTGTATCACTTAATTCCTCAGCCTCAACGAATTCAGCAGTGATATAAGGTGTGAGTACAAGCTGTGCAATTCTGTCGCCAGGTTCAACGGTTACAGGGGATTGTGAATGGTTGTGTAATGCAACCATAAGCTCGCCGCGGTAATCAGAGTCAATAACGCCGACCTTATTGGCTGGGGCAAGACCTTTTTTGCACGCCATACCGCTTCGTGCGTATACAAGACCAACAAGGCCTTCTGGGATTTCCATAGCAATCCCTGTCTTGATGAATTCTGTAGTACCAGCGTTGATTATCACTGGTTCAGTCATTCCGGAATAGAGGTCCGCACCGGCAGAGAATTCTGTACCATAAGTTGGAACTATTGCATTTGGTGTAAGTTTTTTAAATTTAACTGTCTGTTTCATTGATAATTATTCTCCTTAATATTATTGATATTCAGGTGACTGACTAATACCTAAATTTTTTATATAGATTTTCCACTGATTATTGATATTCCTCAGCAGTAATTACAGTGCCTTCTTTTAAGGACTGCTGTACAAGTATTGTGCGCTGGTTTGATGAACCCTTGAATTTAAGCATCATATCTTTTAATTCTTCAACAAATCTGCCATCTACGCATACGTCAATATATGAAAGCATTTCTCTGGTTTCAGGATATTTGTCATACATTTTATCCATAATATCCTCATCAAAAAGGTAACCGGTAAAGCACCATATATCCTTGGCCGGATAGTTTTCCTTTACAGCCTTTAGAAGCGGAATAAGTCCACTTTGATTGGCTGGTTCAAATGGTTCGCCGCCAAGCAGTGTAAGACCAGCAATATAATCTGGCTTCATTGAATTAATTATATCAGATATGGTTGCATTAGTAAAAGGTGTACCATAGTTAAAATCCCACGCAATTTCATTAAAGCAGCCTTTGCAGTGGTGTGTACATCCGCTTACAAAAATGCTTGTACGTACTCCAGGACCATTGGCGATGTCGTTATATTTAATTTCAGCGTAGTTCAAAATATTCCTCCTGATTATGTGCCTTATATGTAAATTAATATGTATAATATCATAAATTGGACAAATATAACAGTGGTTAGAAGTGGCAATTAATATTATAATAACAATAGTTAAAGATTTAACGCATAACGTAATAGAAATAGTATAGCAGACACTACATATGTAAAATGCATAACAGAAAAGAGGCTTTATATGGTTGATATATTTTTTGACAAGTTATACAGATATCCAAGAATTAATGAATGTGTTAGCATAGCAGTTCCATTTGCTAAAGGGGAACTATATAATACGGATAATATAAGCATAGTTCAGAATAAGAGAAAATGTATTATCCAGCCAAAGGTTACGGCAGAGTATGATGACGGCAGTATAAAGTATCTTTTTGTCGATTTTATGGCAGATTTACCAGCTAATAAGTTGGCAAAGGCAGTATTGACAACTACTAAACAGGAGTTAGCTAATCTTATAGCAGACGGACAATCAGAGTGTGCTAAGCAAGATGGCACCGTCAGCGTAACACCGGTTAATAATGGCTTTTTAATAAAATGCGGCAGTCTGGAATATGAGGTTGCCAACAACAGCAGTTCAATATTCAGGCAGCTTAATGATTACAGGAAAGTATATACAGATAAGAATTTTGAAGGTCCATATCTTAAGGATAAAGATGGCAATGCTTATAAGCTTAAGATTGGAGAGTGGAAGGTTGTTGAGGCCGGACCAGTTACTGCAAGCGTAGAAGCTGAGTGCAGTAATATCGCAGTAGGGAATATTGAGAACAAAAATATTAAGGCAGTTATTAAAGTCACTGGTTATGCCGGAAAGCCATGGGTTAATATTACATACAGAATTATTAATACATCAGATGATGAGTTAAAGATAAAGTCGCTTGTATTTTATATTAAGAAATCAGAAGATAGTGTAATTACAGAGCAGTTAAAGCCTCTTAAAATTGTAGCAGGTAACGATTCAACAGGCTGTGGTGATATCCGTACAGATAATTCGCATAATGATGGTCCTGTATTTATGACAAGAGGTACAACAGAGCTTGATATGATTGAAAAGAAGGCTGATGTCAATAATATAAGAACTGTTGTTGCAACTTCTAATTATAAGACAAGCTTTATAATTGGTAAGAATGGCGAGGAGGTCAATGAGGTAATTGATGATAAATATCTTGTGAAAGAGGCTAATGAGCATTTTGCAGAGGTATTTTATGGAACATTTATGGCTGATTATACTGATGGTGAAGATGGCTTTAGTGTTACGGTTCATCAGGCACAGCAGAATTATCCTAAGGCAGTGAAGTCGTGCAGTGAAGGTGTGGCTGTTATGCTTGTTCCTGAGAATGTCGGGGAGATTACTATGCAGTCAGGAATGGCAAAAGAACAGCAGTTTATGATACATTTTCATAGTCCTGCTATGAAGCTGTGGGAGATAGACAACAGAAGTCTTATATACCAGATGCCAGACAGACCATATATAGCACCGGAAGTGTTTAAGAGGGCAGGGGTTATGATTGATGTGTTCCCTGTAAAGTATAATGATGATTTTGAGATATCACTTATGGCAAAAGCAGACGGACATTCAAGGTGCTATGGTATGCTTAACTGGGGCGACACGGTAGATCAGGGCTACACTGTTCAGGGACGTGGCGGTGGAAAGCCTGTTTGGAGCAATAATGAATACGATTATCCACATGCGTGTGCACTTATGTATGCAAGAACCGGTGTCAGAAGATTTATGGATTATCTGATTGTGTCAGCAAAGCATTGGATGGATATAGATGTGTGCCATTACAGCAGTAATCCTCTTAGAATTGGCGGACAGTGGGAGCACACGGCAGGACATTGTAAGAATGGTGTTATGGTATGCTCTCACGAGTGGGTCGAGGGTCTGCTTGATTATTACCATTTTACAGGTGATAAGAGAGGCTATGATACAGCCGTTGGAATAGGAGAAAATGTATTAAAACTTCTTGAAACGCCTATGTATCAGGTGCCGGGTGAAGCCAATGCAAGGGAAACCGGATGGGCACTAAGAACACTTACAGCCCTGTATGTAGAGACTAATGATAATAAATGGCTTGTAAAATGTGACTGGATAATTGATAATTTTAAGAAGTGGGAAGAAGAATATGGCAACTGGTTATCACCTTACACAGATAATACAGCCATAAGAGTAGGATTTATGATATCAATAGCGGTAGGAAGCGTTATGAGATATTACAGAATATTCCCAAGAGAAGATATCAGGCAGATGATATTAAGGGCAGTTGATGACCTGACAGAGAACTGTTATATGGATAATGGTTTGTTCTATTATAAGGAGCTTCCAAGTCTTGCAAGAAATGGCAATAATACCCTGCTTCTTGAAGCACTTGCAATAGCCTATGAGCTTACAGGTAATAAACAGTATCTTGAATATGGACTTAATACGTTCAGGGGTGCTGTGAATGAAGTGCCTAAGGGAGCAGTAGGAGTCAAGACTATTATAGATGATGCGGTAATATGTCAGGGCAATTCAGGAAAAGGATTTGCACAGAGTTTCATACCACTTGCAACTTATTATAATGCAATTAGTGAAAATAATATGACATTCTGACAATAATGTGTTAAAATAAATATTATGATGTATGTGTAAGAGGCATAAGATGGCATTTCAGTAATGAAAGATGTCATTTTACTGGGTCGCACAGCACACCGGAAACAGACAGCCATATCAGAAAGAATATACTGATATGGCTGTTTGGGTTAAATAATCATAACACAGAGTAACAGCCTAAGGAGGTTAATTATGAGAATCGGTATAAGAGCACACGATGTGGCATATGCACCACTTAATGAACTTATTCCTAATATACATAATCAGGGATTTCATTGTATGCACATAGCATTAAGCAAGTCTATTAAGGAGTTCAAGCCTGGAGTAGAGACTATGACACCAGGTCTTGCAATGTATATTAAAGAATTATGTGCAGAGAATAAGGTTGATATAGCAGTACTTGGCTGTTACCTTAACCTTTGCAATCCTAATGAGGAGAAGCACAAGGAGATAGTTGAGAAATATAAGGCACATATAAGATTTGCAAGTATACTTGGCTGTGGCGTAGTTGGTACAGAGACAGGTGCTGTCAATGAGGAGTACAAGTATGAGCCAGCTAACCATTCAGAGGAAGCTTTACAGTGCTTTATAGATAATTTAAGACCAATAGTTAAATATGCAGAGCAGTTCGGCGTTATAGTTGCGATAGAACCGGTATGGAAGCATATTGTTAATACAGTTGAGAGAGCAAGAAAGGTTCTTGATGCGATAGACTCACCTAATCTTCAGATAATATTTGACCCGGTCAACCTTTTATATGTGGGTAATATAGATAAGCAGGATGAGATAATTAATCAGGCATTTGATTTATTATTAAAGGATATAGCAGTTGTCCACTGCAAAGATTATGTGGTTGAAGGTGATGAGCTTAAGTCAATAGCGGCAGGAACAGGTGGACTTAATTATCCTCTTCTTCTTAAGAAGATTAAGGAACATAAGCCATATGTTCATTGTACACTTGAGAATACTGTACCAGAAAATGCAGTAGCAACAAGAGAATTTATGGAAAAACTATATTCAGAAGTGTAGGGAGAGATTATATGCCAGAGAATAATATAGAATTAGCAGGCAATACCAATATCAAGACAAGTCAGGTGGACAAGTCGGTTGATACTCCAGCAGATTTTACAAGTCCTGAAGTGCTTTATAATAAGCTTATAGAAACAATCAGGCAGTATCATCCTTCATCAGATTTATCTGATATAGAGAGAGCATATAAAGTGGCTAAGGAGGCACACGAAGGACAGTTTAGAAAGTCTGGAGAGCCATATATTATTCACCCATTGTGTGTTGCCATTATATTAGCAGAGCTTGAACTTGATAAGGAATCTATTATTGCAGGTCTTTTGCACGATGTTGTGGAAGATACAGTTATGACAAGTGAAGATGTTGCTAGGGAATTTGGCGATGAAGTAGCACTTTTGGTAGATGGTGTAACAAAGCTCACACAGCTTAATTACCAGCACGACAAGATTGAAGTTCAGGCTGAGAACTTAAGAAAAATGTTCCTTGCAATGGCAAAGGATATACGAGTTATTATGATAAAGCTTGCCGACAGGCTTCATAATATGCGTACAATGCAGTACCAGTCACCAGCCAAGCAGGTGGAAAAGTCAAGAGAAACTATGGATATATATGCACCTATTGCCCATAGGTTAGGTATATCCAAGATTAAGGTAGAACTTGATGATTTATCAATGAAGTATCTTATGCCGGATACTTATAATGATCTTGTAAAGCAGGTTGATATTAACAGACCGGGCAGGGAGGCATTTATAAAGAGCATTATCAAAGAAGTAGGCATGCACATTAGCAATGCTGGAATTGAAGCTGAGATAGACGGAAGAGTTAAGCATTTCTTCTCAATATATAGAAAGATGGTTAACCAGAATAAGACACTTGACCAGATATATGATATATTTGCCGTTCGTATAAAGGTTGATACAGTCAAGGATTGTTATGCGGCACTTGGTGTTATTCATGAAATGTATAAACCAATACCGGGACGTTTTAAAGATTATATAGCAATGCCTAAGCCTAATATGTACCAGTCACTTCATACAACACTTATTGCTTCTAATGGACAGCCATTCGAGGTACAGATAAGAACTTATGAAATGCACAGAATTGCTGAATATGGTATTGCTGCCCACTGGAAGTATAAAGAGGGCAAGACAGGAGAGTCTGATAAGAGTGAGGAAGCTAAGCTTAGCTGGCTAAGACAGATTCTTGAATGGCAGAGAGATATGTCTGATAACAAGGAGTTCTTATCATCAATTAAGAATGACCTTAACCTTTTTTCTGATTCAGTGTACTGTTTCACTCCTACAGGTGATGTTAAGACACTTCCAGCAGGTTCTAATCCAATAGATTTTGCATACAGCATACATAGTGCTGTAGGTAACAAGATGGTTGGTGCAAGGGTCAATAGCAAGCTTGTTAATATTGATTATGAGATTAAGAATGGTGACAGAATTGAGATTATAACATCACAGAATTCCAAAGGACCAAGTCGTGACTGGCTTTCAATGGTTAAGTCAACACAGGCCCGTAACAAGATTAACCAGTGGTTTAAGCAGGAGCTAAAAGAAGACAATATTATAAAGGGCAAGGAACTTATATCTAATTACTGTAAGGGTAAGGGAATTGTTCTTTCTGAGATTAATAAGCCTGAGTTCGTTGAGAAAGCACTAAGAAAATATGGTTACAAAGACTGGAATGCTGTTC